>Ga0222644_1000351_pt1 | contig 15858 bp, 14 predicted proteins | sample AntAcemetagen291_FD_179800 | JGI IMG/M metagenome (GOLD analysis project Ga0222644, IMG submission 179800) | Saline water microbial communities from Ace Lake, Antarctica - #291 | ecosystem: Environmental > Aquatic > Non-marine Saline and Alkaline > Saline | place: Antarctica: Ace Lake...
TCTGCAACATTCTGAACCGCCGTAATCTCAAAATGCTCTAGCAGTTTTAAAGGCAATATTTGCCCGATTAATACATCACTTATCACACTACAAAACTAACTACTCCCCGTAAATTTCATGTGAGCCGTTTGAATACAAAATCCCTACCGAAGAAGCTCAACAACTGCTCGCCCTATGCGAAGGACCACTGATAGAAAAGACAAGATACACCATCTGTACTGGCATTCATACTTGGGAAATAGACGAATTTAGTGGAGATAATAATGGTCTCATACTTGCTGAAATAGAGCTTACCCACGAACACGACGCTTTCGAAAAACCAACATGGGTAGGTGATGAAGTCTCAGGTGATGTGCGGTATTATAATTCTAATCTAGTAGCACATCCTTTTAAAAACTGGTAAAAAAGTAAAGTTTAGCTTTAGAAGACTACATCTCAACCACTAACCGATCGTATGCTAAGTTCATGCCTGCTGGCAGTTGAGCATCTACTTCTGAGTGCAGTCCTATTTGGTGACTCATATGCGTAAAATAGGTTTGCTCAGCTCCTATTTCTTGTGCCACTTCAATAGCCTGCTCGAGGCTGTAGTGAGAGATATGGTCACTCTGTCTCAGTGCACTTAGCACTAGCACCTTACTCCCTTCGAGTTTGTGCTTCTCTTCTTCAGATATATAATTAACATCTGTAACGTAAGAAAAATCCCCTACTCGATACCCAAAAACAGGCAGCTTATAATGAAGTACTTCTATAGGTGTTAGTTCTAAGTCTCCTACTAAAAAAGGTGCATTATCTAAAACGTGTAAATTTAGACTTGGTACTCCAGGGTAACGCTTCTCTGCAAACGCATAGTGAAAATCTCGCTTTAAGGCTATCTCTACATTGGGAGTAGCATACACTTCCATTGGCATCTGAGTCTTCCAGTTGAAACCGCGTATATCATCAAAACCAGCTATGTGATCCTTATGTTCGTGAGTAAAAACTACGGCATCCAGTTTCCTCACACCTTCACGCAACATCTGATAGCGAAAATCTGGTCCTGTATCAATAATAAAATTGGTGTTTTCAGTTTCTACTAACACACTGCTTCTAAGGCGTTTATCTTTAGTAGCAGCAGAGATACACACCTCACACTCGCACGCTATTATAGGTACGCCTTGTGAAGTTCCAGTTCCTAAGAAGGTGACTTTCATTGCTTACAAAGGTATGCCACCTGTAGAGAACAACGCAGCAGAATTAGTCTAATCTAGTCAGCTTCTTTTTCACTTCGGCAGTTTGCACTGATAGCTGCTCCTGCATACGAGTAGTAGCCTGTTCAGACAGATACCACCCGAGTGGTATAATTCCATCCTCACTTCTATCGAGATCTACAAATAGAGCTTCGTCGCCAGTGTATAAATTATTAAGTTTAGTATTATGAACATCATAGTAGCCACTATTCACCCATACCTTGCTAAAGGTATTCAGCGGGCCTAATATTTCGTGCATTCCAGTGATTTTCGTGGTATATTCTACCTTTGTATTTTTGATAAAAAGAAGCTGAAATTTGGCACTATATCCCATTAGTTTGCATCTCTTACGCAGGTAATCATAAAGCTCTAACATAGCGGTAGCTCCCATATTCTCTATATATCCACCGTCTACTAGGTGTCCCCACTTATCACCGTTTTTATCATAGACTAGTCCTGGTGGAGTCAGAAATGGGAAGCGTGAACTAAGAGATACTGCAGTACTGATAGGAATATCTGTATTAGTTACCTCAAAAAAGTCCTCTGATAGCGAGAAGATATTTTGAGGTGTTTTTACATTACTAATAATTGTTCTGAATCCGTTCTCTACTCGAGTACTGTTAAATAAATATACACACTCATCTTCTCCCATAGTCTTTATAAATCCAGCATTGAGTAGAGACTTACCATTCACCTGTGCAGCTTTCTCCCATGAGTATTCTAATGCTTTTGCCCTATCCAAACTGTTGATAGGAAAAGGTAAAAACTTCTGAAGTAAATCGGGAACCACAAGCCACGAGGATACAGGGGCCAAAAAATCTTGACTAAGAATAGCGTGCGACAACCGTCGCTTATCATCTAACTTATTATTTTTCAGTTGCTTATAGGTAGCCACACCCAGTGTACCCCCTGACACTGTGCTGTAAGCATATGTATTTTTATCAAACTCTGAATTAGTTTCGTCTAGCTCTGAAAGTACCTGTGCTGTCCAATAAGCTGAACGTACACCACCACCTTGAGCTGCTACTAGGATAATAGATACAGTATCCTTAGTGAGATGTCGCTTGGCATACCACTGGTCAAAATGAGCAGCTATAGCTGGTCTATCCACTGATAGTTCTCCTGAAGTACGGATAGAATGGTTATTATTTAAAAAACTAAAACCTATCACCATGACTATCACCGTAAATGTAAATGGAAAACGAAATCGCTTCTCGGCATAGTCAAGCAGTATAGCTAAAACTAACCAAGCACCAAGTGCAAACAGAATAATAGCAGAGGAGCCTAAGAACTGAGGAAAAGTAACGGGGAAGAGCACTACTAACGTAAAAACAGCCATAATACAGAGCACTCTAAATACAACCCATCGTCCTTGTTTAGCCCAAATAAAACGAGATGGATATGCTTCGTTTTTGACCTGAACATAGTCTGGTATGTTTAAAAACTTAAGCTTATTCCTACTTAAAAAAAGCACAATAATATCCTTACGGAGATAATAAAAGAAATATAACCAAGTTGCCAAGCAGAGACAGATATAGATAAGGGGATTACTCCAGGAGCTTACCTGTAATAAACCAAAGGCTAATATAAGAATAGGTAATACTCCAAGTACACGCGGTATCAGTACTTGAGCTCGAAGTGCATATCTACTATTAAACTTCATAAAATCAAAAGTGGTAAAATGGAGTATCACGCGTGATGCTCGCCAGCTCTGCCAGCTCCACCAAGCCACACCAAATAGTGCCAACCAAGTATGCACTCGAAGTGGATAACTCGCCGTAAAACTGAGAGCTTGTAAAATATCCTTACCTTGCTCCATCACTATCAGTGCCACAATACCAAGCCACTGAAATAGCAATACTATCCAGCAATACTTAAGCACTACGTAGTAATTAAAGATCTGTTTTATCATATTTCTAAATGTCGCTAAACTAAAGGTAAGACATTATTTATAAGCGGGGAATTTACAAATAAAAGACTTACTACATATTTTCAATCCCTTCATGAGATCTGATTTAAAAATACTTCAGCTTTTAAACGCAGTGCAATTTATGAATAAGCCAAAAACAAGAAACTCATTTGTAATCACCCAGTATCATAATAGTGGCGACTTACCCTCTCGCAACAGTCCACAACTCTTATACGGATTAAGTGATCAAACAACGGGACTATTCTGACTCTGTATCACCCATTTTGTAATTATAAATTCCTACCTGTGGCGAGGAAAACTTGGTATAGCTAAGAATATGACTTTCCTCCAGAGGCAGATAGGCTACATTTATTCCTAGAAATTGATGCACATTTCTCAAACCTTTATTCCTATAAAACTAGTCTTACCAGTTTGTCTAATCTCTTTATCATTCAAAATTTGGAGCAATTACGAAAAGTTTTATACTCGAAAAATCACAAACTAGTGCTTATCTCAAAGCTCAGAAGGTGAATCCAAAAGAAGGAAAATTACGAAATTATATTCTCAACTGACCTAGATTATAATAATTATTGATTCATTCTATTATTCTATTATTGGATAATGAATACCTTCGCCCCGTGTTACAAAAAAAGCTCACACACGCTATCTTTAGTATAGTATCTGAGGAATCCCAAAAACTGGGTTTCCAGACCTTTGTGGTAGGCGGTTTTGTAAGAGATATCTATTTAAAGAGAGCGTCCAAAGATGTAGATTTCGTGACAGTAGGCAGTGGCATAGCATTAGCCGAAGCTGTAAAAAGGAGAATAAAAGGTTCTCATCTCAATGTTTTTAAAAATTTTGGGACCGCACAGATTAAGACTACTGATTGGGAATTTGAATTCGTAGGTGCTCGCAAGGAATCTTATGACCGCGACAGCCGAAAACCTAAAATAGAGGATGGTACTTTTGAAGATGACATCTATCGCAGAGATTTCACCATCAATACGCTAGCTATCAGCATAAATAAGCAAAACTATGGAGAGTTAATAGACACCTTCGGTGGATTACAAGACTTAGAAGATGGTATAATTAAAACTCCGCTAGAGCCTAAAATCACTTTTAGTGACGATCCTTTGCGTATGATGCGTGCGGTTAGATTTGCAACTCAGTTAGATTTTAAAATAGAAGAGGAAACATTCCAAGCCTTAAAGTCTGAATCGAGTAGATTAGAGATTATTTCTCAAGAGCGTATTACAGACGAACTCAATAAAATAATACAAAGTAAAAAGCCAAGTATCGGCTTCAAAATTTTATTTGACACCAAACTATTACATCTCTTTTTTCCAGAGATGGTAAAGCTTCAAGGAATAGAGTTTCGTGAAGGGAAAGGACATAAAGATAATTTTTACCATACGCTACAGGTACTCGATCAGTGCTGCGATAAAACTACAGACTTATGGGTACGTTGGTCTGCTATACTGCACGACATAGCCAAACCACCGACTAAGCGATTTATAAAAGGAGAGGGCTGGACATTTCACGGTCACGAAGATAAAGGGTCCCGTATGGTGAGACCTATCTTCAAAAGACTAAAACTTCCACTAGGTGAGCCTATGCTAAAGGTCATAAACTTAGTAAAGCTTCACCTTCGGCCTATAGCCCTGACTAGGGATTGTATAACAGACTCTGCGGTACGTCGTCTCATATTTGACGCAGGAGAAGATCTAGAAAATCTTATCCTCCTATGTAAGAGTGACATCACCACAAAAAATAAGGATAAAGAAAAACGATTCCAAGCTAACTTAGTTAACGTAGAACATAACATAGCAGCCGTGGAAGAACGAGACAGAATAAGAAACTGGCAACCGCCGATAGACGGCCAGCAGGTAATGGATATCTTTGGGATAGGCCCTGGGCGTGAGATAGGTCAGATTAAAACAGCATTAAAAGATGCTATTCTTGATGGAGTGATTACCAATGATTATAATCAGGCATATAAATTTGTCATAGAAAAAGGAAAACAATTAGGTTTGCAAATACAATGAGTTTAATCTTTAGATTTAGAGTAACGTTCGAAGACGTAAGTGATGTAGAACGCATCATAGATGTAGGTGCCAAAAACACTTTCAGAGATTTTCATAATACCATACAGGAGGCAATAGGTTTTGATAAAACACGTACAGCTTCCTTTTATAAAGCGAATGATTCTTGGCGAGGGGACGAAGAATTTTGTACGGATCCTAAGCCCAGTGCAAATGCTGCAGGAGCAAGTGAGCTAGGGAAATTTATAGATGATCCGCATCAAAAATTTCTTTATAACTACGATCCACAAGAAGGGAATTGGAATCTTAGAGCAGAAGTAGTAAAACTCTATAAAGGAGATGCAGCTACTAAATATCCAGCCATTTTCAAATCTGAAGGAGTGGCCCCTAAGCAGTTCGTAGATCCAAAGACTATAATAGACGATCCCAGTGCTAAACTATTTAAGGAAGCGGATAGCCTTATAGACGGTTTACACGACGAGATAGAAGATGACGACGAGGAAGAAGAGGAAGAAGAAAAAGACGATTTTAACCTGTTCGGTGATCAGGTAGATGAGTCTGAAATAGACGAAAGCCAGATAAATGACGGAAAACCAACAGACTAAGCGACTCATAGTAGTAGCAGGACCTACCGCTGTAGGCAAGACCAGTTTTGCCATAAAATTAGCAAAATATTTTGATACTGAAATAATATCTTGTGACTCTCGCCAGCTATTTAAAGAAATGAAAATAGGTGTCGCCAGACCTACAAGAGAAGAACTAGCAGAAGTGAAACACCACTTTATAGCGAGCCACAGTATACACAGCCCCTATGATGCAGGTATGTATGCACAAGAAGTCGATGCTATACTAGCTAAGTTATTTGTAAGACATAACACAGTGATAATGACTGGTGGTACCGGTTTGTATATAAAAGCAGCTACCGAAGGACTAGATGCTCTACCTCAGCAGAATAAGCAGCTGCGTGAGCAACTGAGCTTCATACTGAAGGCAGAAGGTATAGATGCTATCCAAGATATAGCCACGGGAGCTAAAATATCAAAAGAAACTGTAGATTATAGTAATCCTCAGAGACTTATGAGAGCCATAGAAATAGCCCAAAGTGACAGTCCAGATAATCCACAAAAAGAAAAAAAAGCAGAATACAACACGCAGTATTATTATATGGACAGAGATAGAGATGCTCTCTATGATCGAATCAATACTCGTGTGGACATTATGCTAAAAGATGGACTAGAAGATGAAGCTAAGGACCTATATGAATACAAAGAGCTAAATGCATTGCATACCGTAGGATATACTGAGTTTTTCAAAAGCTTCAGCGGAGAGTGGACTAGAGAGCACGCAGTGGAAAAAATAAAGCAACACTCTAGGAACTATGCCAAAAGACAACTTACATGGTTTAGAAACCAGGGTAACTACCGAAAGATAAGTCCTGATTTCGATGCCTTTACCCAATTGATAAATGAGTAAAACACGTTTAAATCTACAGTACGTAGTCTAGAAAAGTATATACTCCCTTATAGGCATGGCTGACTCTTCTGTGCTCCGTAAGTCAATACGATGAAATAACGAAATTCAACATTCCATTTATAAGACGCTAAACAGCTCTATGTCAAAAACCAACACTGCATTCTTTGGGATAGACCTGCTGGGTGGCTGACTAGCATAGGCTAAGTGGGACGGAACTATTAGCTTGATACTTCCACCTTCCTTTATTAGCGGAATCCCAAGTTTCCAACCTTCGATAACCCCTCCAAGACTAAAAGTAGATTTTTCTCCTCTGTCATACGATGAATCAAAAACATTACCATTGAGTAAATAACCATTATAATGTACGGTGACTCTATTACTCACATTAGGTCTAGTCCCTTCACCCCCATCACTTATCACGTAGTATAGGCCTTCATCTGTCTTTTCTGCTTGTAGACCGTTAGATGCTATATAGTCCTGTATTTCTGTGTCATTAATCGCTACATAGTCTTTTTTGCATCCTATTAAACTTATCGCTATACAGCATAAAACTAGTATACTATATTTTCTTGCACCGTTTCTGATACGTATTATTTCACTTTTCATTTCTTTTTTCCTATTACGTGATTCCACCCAAAACGAGCTGATATATTTTGTACATCTCCTGTAAATACTCCTAACACATTATCACTGGCAAAGTAGAACTGTTCCACCCCTAAGTTAAGACCCATCCCTACTCCCACATTAGTATAGCTTCCACGCACTATCGAGTAACTCGCACTAAGTGCTAGTAACTTCCCGAACATAGAGTTCCAAGATAAAGTCACCGCTGGAAAAAACTGCTTATTATTAAAACTACCATATACCAGTGCTCCTACATTATGTTTATCCGTAATATGATAATTACCTCCTATATAAAACTCACTAAGTAGTCCAGTAGTAAAAGAGCTTTTAGCAGTATCTAATGCAAATACATCTTGTAATGTATCACCTAAAGCCATAAAACCAGCACCGCCATTCACAGAATCACCAATATAGTCTCGTATATCCACCCCATTATAGTCAAAAGAGGCTCCGGGATTCCTAGATTTAATATTTGTTATATTATTCTCCCATTTAACTATTCCTAGATCAAGTACGCTAGCACTCAGTGTTATTTTATCTGTAAGTTTATACTGAATTCCTATGTCTAGTCCAAACCCATTATTCCCATTATTTATCAAAGCACTTATTCTCTGTTCTGGGGTAAGCTTAGAATCTAAGGATGGAGTACTCGCATTTACTTCTATGTCTGCACTCACGGTATATCCGAAGTTCTGCTCATTAGTCGTGAATTTAACATCATTTTTTACAGTATTAATGACGTTTAACCCCTGTATATACTTCAGCCTACCTCCTATAGTAAGCTTATCATTCAGTAAAGTCCTGCTATATCCCACAGCAAATTCTCTGGTATACAGAATATCAAGCCCAAAATTAAAGTTAAAATCGTACCCTAAGTTTTCTCTGCCGTTACCCTCAAGAGCGAGTTTCAACAAATCCTTCGGAATTCCTACTCTGGTCTTTATCTTCTCTGTAGCACTGAAACTAAACATACTTTTCCGTATTTTAAATCCAAAGTTAATCAACTCCAAGTCTAAATCTAAGTTTACAAAAGCACCGTGATCCAAAATATTACCTAACTGTTCTATATCAAGAGTAAACTTGCCTGGCTCTGCACTTGGCACTAATGAGTTAGATATCTCTTTGAATGCTATAGCATTGCTATTAAAATTAAAATCAATAGACGATAGACCTGGTGTACCTAGATACCATCTACAGTCAGGAGTAAGTGCCGGATTTACAGATGATCGCTGCGGAATATATTTCATATTATAAAGCGTAAGATTACTCTGAGCTTTGGACATCAACGAGACTAGAAGTACGAGACTGAATAAAATTATCTTTTCCATTATTCTCAAAACTCTTGCTTGATTAATACTTCGGCTTGTACACCAAGTTGCAGCAGCAGATCATAGTCTGCATAGAATTTCACATCTGGCTGTACGCCGCCATCAAAAGGTGTATTAAATGTAGCTTTCAAGCGAATTCTATTGGCACTTTTTAAGCGATTTACGCTTGCATTATCCATCGTAGCATCCACAGTTTTTGGATTAGACGATACTACTCTGCCACTTGCATCTACATTAGCAGCAGGCAATATGAGTATATCAGATCCGAATAGCGAGTCTAGTAGCGTGTTAGTTAGGGTATCTTCAAAATATATCTGCGTTTCTACATCTATAGGAAATCCATTTTCAGTATACAGTCTTAGCAGCACTTCCTCCACTTGCTCAGCATTATCCAGCGATAAATCAAAAGGCTGGATAGTTTCTATAACATAGCCTCTAGCCGTGCCACTTAGAGGTATCTCTGCATCTACTCTCGCTCTGACCATAGATATATCTAGCACAGAGTGTCTCACACCTGAACCTCCTCCTACCTTGATATCTATGATGTACACATTCTTAGCGGGTTTGTTATTCAAATAATCTATCAGATTAGTAGTACTTTTATTTACCTCAAAAGAGTCTCTTTTTACCGTTCCTATTTCTGCTTTAGTCACTATAGGAATAGGGATAGGATCTGGTAATCCTAAAAGATTTATAGCATTATTAGTATTGCTAAATCCTTCAAACTGTGCAACCCTGCCTACTAAAGGTATACCAATAGAGTTATCTATGACAAACTTCAATCGTGGATCTGCCAATGTAAAACTCCCGCCGTTACTATTATCAAAAAATGGAATCTTTAGTGTATCTCCTCCAACAGAGAAGTCTAAGTCTAAAAACAAGCCGTCTATTCTACTATATGCTTGATTTGATAGTCCCACTTCAAAGGTTATAGTCTCTAACGGTTTTATACTATTGTTTCCTTTTTTAGTAATCGTAAACGCTAAATCTACTTCCATCTCAGAGTGCCCTTGTGCAGTCTTGGTAAAATCTATTTCAAGACCTGCTAAATCTTCAGGAATACTTGCACTATTGGGGAGTGATGTGTATGCTGCAGTCACAGTAGGGCTAAATGTACTCCCTGCTTTCATACCTTCCTTAATAGTGAATGATAAGCTAATGTCATGTTCTAGTGTACTGCTTATACTCAGATCCATAGTTCCATTTTTAAACCAAAGTTTATCTAGCTCTCTAGAACCAAAACTGTATCCTAACTCTCTATTAAAAAGCACGTTTACTATGCCTTCAGTATTTAATGTAGATACCTGAGCTGGCGTCAGCATAAATGTCTCTGAAAAGTTTTGATCATCTAGACGAAGTATTTTCTCTGCTACTTCTGATTCATACATATCTGAATAGACTAAGGTCATACTCCCATCACTCTCCACTCTGAGGTACTGAGTACCTACTAGACCTAGTACATCTTCTAGTTTTAACCTAGAATACACTAAAGGAGCAGCTATAGTAGGGTTCCATTGTATCCCATCTATATTCTGAATTTTATCAGCAGTCTCAGTAAGATCTTTTATGCAAGACCCAAAGAATAGCACCAATCCAATAAGAATTATTGATTTACTCATATTTAATCTAATTTCGAACAAAAATAGGATGAATAAACATAAACCTACTAGGCATATATGGGTAGCAGCCATTATTTGTGCAGTATACGTAGCCTTAGGAGCATTTGGAGCACACGGTTTAGAGAGTAAACTTAGCATTGATCAGCTAGATACTTACAATACTGGCTTAAGATATCTCATCATACATGCTCTTGGGCTTTTAGCTATAAATTTGACTTTTATTGTAAAAGATACATTCAGTATACTGACTAACGTCTTCATTTATATCGGGATGGTCTTTTTCTCACTTAGTCTGGTACTCCATGCTACTAAAGACTTGTTTGGAATTGAAGTTGATGTATTTGCCATGTTTGCTCCTATTGGAGGTTTGTGCTATATCATAGCTTGGATACTTTTTGCTCATACCATTAAAAAATCATGAAATACATAATACTAATGAGACACGCTAAGTCTGACTGGAAGTTAGCTGGTCTTACAGATCATCAGCGTCCGCTTAATAAGAGAGGTATGCACGACGCTCCTTTGATAGGTGCAGCTATCAAAAAAAGAGGTATTATACCTGAACTCGTATTGGTATCTGATGCTAAACGCACGCAGGAGACATGGAGTCTGTTATCCCCACTTTTTGAAGGAGCACAGACTAAATTTGACGCTGAGCTTTACTTGGCTTCATCAGACACAATACTCGCTAAACTAAAGGAAGTGAATCACCTGATAGACACAGTATTACTCCTAGCTCATAATCCAGGGATTACAGACGCAATTCTCAGTTTAGCTAATATAAACACAAGTGACATTCCTACATCGGGGGTGTGTTGTATCCGTTTACACACAGATGATTTTAAGAACACAATAAAGTGCGAAAAGGAATTGATATACTATACCTACCCTGCTAACCTTTAATACTCGTAGAAGAGTGTTTTCCCATTGATAGTAATGGATACTTTATTATCACAAGCCTCATCTAACATAGGATCGAAATCTACCGTAATCTCAGAAACACTATTGGACTGATCTACATCTAAATGACCTGCGATGATGTGCTGAGCACAGTCTAGCGTATACTTCTTCTTTAAAGGTGATATGGTGGTAAGTTTGACCTCGCCTGTCACTGTCTCTATGAGCACCTCGCCGCTAAGTAACATCTCATCATCTATGATACCCACCCCTGCATCATTTGTTTTTTCAATCATAAGATCAGTTTCTAAACTTATTTCTTCTTCTCCGTCATAAAACTGAAGGGAGGTACAGTGCATATTTACCTTGTTATCCTCAATACGCTGCACAATAAGGTCTCCAGCTATACGCATCATCTTATCACCAGATCCAGAGTAAAATGGATGGTCTTCTGGAAAAGTAATTGAGACTTTAGCACCGGAGTTTCCGTATGGCTTATCCGCAGTAATACGGACTTTACCTGCCCGATACTTTTTATCCTTGCATAGTAAACCATGAGGCTCGGCCCCTAATTCTCCAAAATCCAAGATAACCTCCACGCCGTCACCATCTGTATAAATAGCGTCTATCACTGTCACCATTACTTCTGAAGGTAGTAATGACTCGTCCTTTTTCATAAAAATATCTGAGGATGAAACAAAATCTTCTATAATATCATAGGTAGACAATAACTCATTATACGCCTGAAGCGACTGTTCTGTGCCAGTGTGCGTCTCAGTCACCTCTATAATAGTTTGTTCTGTACATCCTGAATAACAGAAAAGCAGAGATAGAATGGATAAACCTAAAATGTATTTTAACGCTTTTTTATTCACTTATACACGAAGGTAGTCGCTGTTGTTGAGTTTTAATTTAGCTTTGAGCGATTTAATACCGATAATTACACTAATTGGACACTCTAGACCTTAGACAGACATTATTTATAGAGGTTTTACTACCCCTAAATATAAGAAGTACATTTACATATAGGGTTCCCTTTGAACTTAATGAAGAGATCGTCATAGGGAAAAGGGTAAGTGTACCTTTTGGCAAAAAAAAACTGATGGCAGGTATAATCTATACTATATCAGAGTCACCACCTAAAGCGTACCAAGCTAGATATATAGTAGACATCCTAGATAATGAACCTATCGTAAATGAAAGTCAACTTTCTCTTTGGGCTTGGATAGCCTCATACTATGCTACTTCCATAGGCTTAGTTTTCAATGCAGCTATGCCAGCCAGTCTAAAACTAGAAGGCGAAGCTAAACTGATCATACACCCTAGCTACTCAGACGGAGATATAGTTTTAGATACTAAAGAAATCATATTAGTAGACGCCATAAGGGCTAGCGAAGAGATGACCATTACTCAAGCTGGAGCTCTCCTCCATACTGCCAAAATTTATAAATACATAAAATCGCTTTATCAGAAAGAAGTAATTCTGATGAAAGAGGACATACAAGAGGTCTATACACCTAAAATGGTAAACTATATCTCTGTAGCTAAGGATGTACAGGATGACAAATCACTGAATATACTCTTCGACGAATTAGAAACACGAGCTAAAAAGCAACTTCACGGAATTATGACCTTCATAGCTCGGTACGGTATCACAGGAGAGTGCGAAAAAACTGAACTAGCTAAGCAAGAGGTTAAAAATGCTACAATAAATGCATTGATAGACAAGAGCATTTTTATACAAGAGAGTAGACAAAAATCTCGCCTGAGTTTTACAAAAGATATATCTAGCTTGGAGGACCTCAATGAGGATCAGCTGATAGCTTACGAAGAAGTCCAGCAAGCCTTCCTCCAGCCAAAACCGGCATTACTCTATGGAGTAACGGGTAGTGGCAAAACACACATCTATATTCATCTGATAAAAGAGCAAATAGATAGCGGAAAACAAGTGCTCTTTCTACTCCCTGAGATAGCTCTTACTAGTCAGCTTATAGAACGACTTTCTGTATTTTTCGGAGATAAACTGCTGGTATCTCACAGTAAGTTTAGTACGAATGAACGACTAGAAGTGTATCAAGCTATAGCCAGTGGTAAACCTTATCTTATAGTAGGAACTCGTAGTGCAGTGCTACAGCCTTTTACTAATCTAGGGCTCATAGTCGTGGATGAAGAGCATGAGAGTAGTTTTAAACAGCATGAGCCTGCCCCACGCTTTCATGCTAGAGATACAGCACTTTACATAGCAGCTAAACATAAGATAAACATCATCCTAGGAAGTGCCACTCCTGCTGTAGAGTCATTTTATAATGCCCAACATGAAAAGTATGCTCTCATCACACTAAAATCTAGGTATAAAAATGCTAAACTACCACAGATAGAAGTCGTAGATATGCAGCTGCAGAAAAAACAAAAAAGAGTAAAAGGAATATTTAGCGACACATTACTCGCTGCTATCAGTGAAGCAAAGAATAAAGGAAAACAGACCATCTTATTTCAAAATAAAAAAGGGTATGTACCTGTTTTGGAATGTAATCTGTGTGCTTGGACTCCAAAGTGCCAAAACTGTGATATATCACTCACCTACTATAAATATCAAGAAAATCTGAGGTGTCACTATTGTGGTTATACTCAGGAAGTGATAAAACAATGTGCTACTTGCGGAAACCCTGGAATAGAACTTATAGGATACGGAACTGAGCGAATAGAGGATGAGCTTCTATTGTACTTACCAGACCTCAAAGTAAAGCGTATGGACTATAACACTACTCGGCTAAAAAATGCACACAGCAAAATCATCACGGCCTTTGCTGAAGGTAAAATAGATGTACTCATAGGTACGCAGATGGTAGCTAAAGGACTGGATTTCGAAAATGTGAGTACCGTGGGAATTTTAAATGCTGACCACCTTATTAATTTTCCTGATTTCAGGGCTAATGAGCGCGCCTATCAACTAATGACACAAGTAGCAGGAAGGGCCGGACGAAGAGAAGAACAAGGTACTGTCTATATACAAACCTCCAAACCAGATCACTACATCATACAAAAGATCGTAGATCACGACTATCTAGGTATGTATCAATCTGACATAGTGGAGCGAAAAGACTACGATTATCCACCATTTTTTAGATTGATAAAGGTACAACTCAAACACAAGGATGCTCTAGAGTTATATAAGATAGGCAACACTGCCAAGAACCATCTTATAGCCTACTTTGGCACCAGCTTACTAGGCCCTGAAAAACCGTATGTCAGTCGCATTAGAAACTGGTACATCCTAAACTTCGTGCTTAAAGTAGAAAATAATGGTGTAAAAATACGAGAACAAAAACATAAGCTCGTAGCAGCTATTACACTACTGGAGACTCAAAAAGAATTTAGTAAAGCAAGGATAGTAATAGATGTAGATCCAGCATAAACGAACAAAACCTATAAGAAAACCGTTTTTAAAGAACTTCAATTAAACCTTAAAGAAAAAGTATATGAAACATCTCCTACTCATTTGTCTAGTAATAACTGCTCAGACGCTTACAGCACAAACCATCTCTGCTAAACTAGCAGGTGACTGGACCGCACAATGCATTCCAGAGAAAATAAAAGAAAACAAGGTAGAAATATGCAAAATATGTCCCGTTACTCCTTCCAAAGAAGGAACTTCTCAGGTCGTCAATGTCGAAATAAACTTCGGAGAAGAAAGCATTAGCTTTAGTTACCCTACCGAGAAAAGAACAATCGCTATCCAATACAATGAAAAGAATGAACACCTTACATTTAGTATGGACGGCATAGCCTACGATTTTAGTGTACTATACATAGATGTACTTTCTAAAATAATATTGAAAAACCAAGACGGTACCCTCATCTATCTCGAACGCAATAACCGAATGAGAGGGGAATAAGTACAAAAAGCAACTATCTTAAAGGAATAACCGTCTAACTTAATACAGATGAAAAAATACATTTTATCAGTACTAATGATAACTAGCGTAGTAAGCTACGCTCAGACAAAACCTACCGTAGAGTTCGAGGCTAAATCTCAAACTTTTGATAGTGTACCTGAAGGTACGCAGCTGAATATAGTATACCGTTTTAAAAATACAGGAAGTACTGACTTTCAACTGATCAGCGTAGCACCTACTTGCGGATGTACGGTAGCTGAGTTTCCGAAATATCCAATAGTACCAGGTGTACAAGACTCCATAGTAGCTACTTTTGATACAAATCTTCGACTAGGACAGCAAGCCAAAGGAATAAATTTAGAAAGTAATATCGGGGAAATTAACTTGATTTTCATGGTAAATGTAACTCCTGGAGATGGCCTCAAAACAGAAGATATGGAACCTACTAAGCATATCATAGACGAGCACGCAGGACAAAATCACTAAAATTATCTTGACAATAGGGTATTGACTTTTCACTATCATAAATCCCATACCACTATGTGATTATCATCACGTACACATATCTGGGCATAGTAGAAAGTAGGAATTCGTGAGATATACCCCTATTATGTATACAATATATCCTATTATTATGGACTCGTAGAATCCGTAACAGACTAACATTATTACCCTATATGCTTCACTGGATTATTAATCTTAGAAACGAGTAAATTCCCAGGGCAAACGCATTAAACTTTCAAAAGGTTTAGTGCTTTGATGAGATAGTGGTTATCCCATCCAGCTTTGAGCCTCTTACTTTTTACACCAAGTTTATTGGTTTTTTCGTTTTTAAGGAGGTTCA
>Ga0222644_1000352_pt1 | contig 15849 bp, 19 predicted proteins | sample AntAcemetagen291_FD_179800 | JGI IMG/M metagenome (GOLD analysis project Ga0222644, IMG submission 179800) | Saline water microbial communities from Ace Lake, Antarctica - #291 | ecosystem: Environmental > Aquatic > Non-marine Saline and Alkaline > Saline | place: Antarctica: Ace Lake...
ACTCATTCAGAATTTTTCGATAGGTCTAAATCTCTTTGTACAATCGCTCCCAGCCAAAACAAAAATTCTACTTATAGAGCACGACTATCCTTCCCTTACTACTCCTTTCCAAATCAATGATTTTGAGATAACCTGGACCACATTCGAGGACGATCATACACTAAATTTGACTAAAATTGAAGAAGCTATTAAAAGACATAAACCGGCATTCTTCGCACTAAGTCACTGTCAGTATCTTACAGGATATCTAGCAGACCTTGACAGCATAGGAGCTATATGTAAGCAGTACAATTGCAAATTCATAGTAGATGCCACTCAAAGTTTTGGGTCGATTAGTATCGATGTAAAAAAGTGCAACATTAGTATACTAGGAGCGAGCTGCTACAAATGGGCATTGGCGGGTTTCGGCAATGGATTTCTATATATCAATGAGGATACACTAAACAACTATCCACCTAAGTCTGCAGGGTATAACAGCTTCATATGGGAAGATGGTATCGCCGTATATCGACCAAGTATAAGAAGCTACGAACCTGGACACCAAGACCACGTGGCATTTCATCGATTGGGATTTGCTTTACAGACCATCAAAGAAATTGGGCAAGACTTCATCTATCTGCGTATTACCGAACTCATGGACTATCTTATGGAACAACTTGAGCAGGCTCAAATTCCTATAGTTGGAGATTTTTATGATGAGAATAGACTGGGGATACTAGTCATAAAGAGTAAAGAGGGCCTCTTCCAGCACTTACTATCCAAAGATATGGAAGTCTCTGAACGAGGTGGCAATATCCGTATAGGACTCCATTATTATAATAATGAGAAGGATGTGGATGTCTTTGTGAGGGAGGTTTCCATATTTTCTAAGGAATGAGAACTTATATAATCATACTATGTGCTCTTGTTTTTAGTAAGAGTCAAGCCGATTCTAAGCAGATAGACATTTCCTTGCTCATTACGCAGTCAGACATAATTGTCTATGGAATAATTATAGAACAAGACGAACTTACTTTTACCTTTGAGATAGAGGGCGGTATTACATCAGATACAGGAATAATTCATGTCAATAAGTTTCAGGACTGGTCTTGTGGCCAGAGATGGACTTCATACAAGATAGGGCAATGTTTGATGCTTTTTTTACAGCGAAATAATAATAAACTTGCTATAATGGGAGGCGGTGATGAAGGAGAGTTTCCTCTAAAAGACAATAAAATCTACATTCCTACAGGAGCCCTAATTCTACCGCCACCACCACCTCTCCCTCCACAAAAGATTGATTCTTCTTTGATTTTCTTTTGGCCAAATGAAATACAAATAGACCCTACACATACCTCTGCTTTCAGAGGAGTAGAATGGGACCTGCACGACCTACTATCTGATATTCAATTTATACGTAAAAACCTACAATACACAAATACGCTCAACAATAATCGTATAAAATGGGCATTAGTTTGTACTCGAAAGGAATTGCTCCCTAGAGTGCAAAAATCTAAAATTGTGGAATGGTGCTTCCAAGACAAACTAGGAATTACTCAAGAAAGTTTACGAGAGCACTAAAAGCCTTTTGACGGAGCAATTGTCAGATAGATTCGAAAAGAAACTCGTCAGTTTTCCAATAGACCTATGCGATAATGCAATATTCACCTTATATAATCCTGCAATCACCAAGAAAGCAACACCAGAAAGAAATGGTGGCATCATAAATTTAGGGGCTTTTACACCGCCTAGATACATCATTGCTATCCCTATAATTACGAGAAGTATTATTAAAATATTTTCCATTGTTGTAAATTTACATATAATACTCTAGTCAATTTGTTACTTTAAAAACTCCGCAGTAAACTCAAAACCTATTCTCATCAAAATTGCTCAAGTATTCACTCCAATCATATTCGTTATACTTAATTGTGTGGCCACTCGTATTTGTTTCCAAGTACTTGTCAATTATACATCCTGTACCTTTCATACCTCCAAAATCTGCCTTAAACCAACAAAATAGTCCGCTAATGCAGACCACCTTGTTCTCGTAATCTATTTGTGTTTCTTGAAGTAATAGTGAATATGCTGCCTGTTACAATTGTGCATCAATATTTTCGGCATCGTAAAACGCTATCGCTGGACAACTTACAGCACCACAACTAAGAGCACAGTGAATCCTATTATCCATCTCATGAACAGCTAATTTTTTAATAGTGTTATTTACCCAAAACTGAGGCAAATATCCAAGCGAATACTTTTGTCTATACCGCCTTAAGATTCCGTGTTCTATATCATCTAGACTTAGGATTAAACCCTTATAAATCAATAGCCATAAAAGCACCTATGCTAATGAACTGATCCACAAGTCCACTCTTCACTCAACTATACTCCGAGAATAAGCTCACTCGATTAGAGTTTCGGTGAATACCTGCAACGTACATCACAATAAAAGCTGACTCAGAATGACCATTTTCTTCCTTCTCACTTGTGAAGTTAGCTCCAATAAGCGGATGAACTCCTACCCACGTGGTCTCTATAATATAAAGTGCTACCAGATTACATCTATTAAGTCAATTTCAGCATCTTGAAGAAAATTCATCTCTGGACCAACACACCAAACTTCCAAAAAATTATACTAGGCTTTTACACTTACTCTTGTCAGTTCATTGAGCACAGAATGGATAGCTCCTACTCTAGGCTTACTTGAGTTCTAATTAAAGAAACAATGATGACGTATGTCTGCAGATTTACGTTCTTGAGCCATGGCAGTAATCAGCCCTAGTATAAACCCCAAAATAATTGAACTTCTCATTTTAGAAACCAACACGTAGTTTCCGTAATGAAAGCATCTACACTATTATCTATTTCTATAGAACTCATTGCATCTAACTCATTTATAGGTAAAATAGCTCCCTGCCAAGACTCTCTTGTAATCCACTTCCCTAGGCTCAACGCTGTAGTTTCAGAATAGTCTAAAACTCCTTTGTTTGGATAACCAACAATATAAAAATACGGAGCTTCGGCAAGCATATCTTCCATTGCTAATCCAAATCCTATTCCAATTTTATCTGGAACTAGAGCATATACACCAGTGTCAAAATGGTGTGGCCAAATACGAATTTCACTACTTTGTTGTAGGGTTCCCAAAATTTGAAGCGACGCTTTATTCGCCAAGTTTCTATAGTGCATCCAGCTTTTAAGACCACTTTTATCTACTACTGAAAACACATTGTCTTTAAATGGATAAATTCCAATATCAAAATGTAATTCATTTCTAAATCCTTCTTTTTTTAAGTCTAGTGATGATAAATCTTGTTCTATTTCTACTTCTATTTCTATAGTTGTCCTACCTGATATTGGATACTTCTTTAGTTCTTTAAACGACGAATCATACCACACAAAAACATAGTCACTTAAATTTAGCCCAAGCATTATCTGTCCGCGTGATGTATTAATCCACCTCCCAAGAATCCTGCTACCCAAGTGATCATAGTATAAATTAACATGGCTATCATCCTCCTCCTTAGGAACAAAAGTTCTATTAGCTTTTGCTAATACTTGACTCAGCTGATGAAGAGTCTGATCTGTTTTAGCGTATTCCTGCATATGGTATTCCTGTCAGTCTATGCATCTCATAATCTAACGTAACCAAGTCTGATTCCTTGAAATCTTTTATATCGGAATAGCCTAAAGCTCTTGCTATTACCTTGACCAGGTCATTAGAAGCCAAAAAGAAGTTTTTCAATTGTTCTGCTGACTTATCAATCTCTTGACGTGCTCTAAGGCTTTCTTTTTGAGTAGCAATACCTACCGGACAGTTATTCGTACCGCAAGCTCTCATTCCTAAACAGCCAATAGCCTGCAATGCTGCATTAGAGAGTGCTATTGCATCGGCACCAAGCATAAGTGCTTTGGCAAAATCTTCTGGAACTCTTAATCCACCTGTAATAACTAAAGAAATATCTGTAGCTCCTGTTTTATCTAGATGTCTGCGAGCTCTAGCTAATGCTGGTATAGTAGGCACATTGATATTATCCCTGAGTGTAGTAGGTGCAGATCCAGTACCTCCACCGCGTCCGTCTAGTATAAGATAGTCTGCAGATGCTTCTAAAGCAAAGTCGATATCTTCTTCTATTCTACTCGCTGCTAGTTTAAAACCGATGGGTACCCCTCCGGTCTTTTCTCTCACCTCATCTGCGAACTTTTTAAAATCTGCGGGGGTTCTGAAATCAGAAAAAGTAGCGGGACTTATGGCATTCTCACCCACTTTTAGACCTCTAGCAGCGGCAATATCATCCGAAACCTTAGCTCCTGGCAAGTGACCTCCTGTGCCTGTTTTAGCACCTTGTCCAGCCTTGAAATGGAATGCCTTACTCTTTTTTACTAAATCCCAATTAAAACCAAATTTAGCAGAAGCCAATTCATAAAAGTAACGTGAGTTATTGTCCTGCTCCTCTGGCAATACTCCTCCCTCTCCAGAACATATTCCTGTGCCGCTCAGCTCTGCTCCTTTAGAAAGTGCAACTTTTGCCTCTTTGCTCAAAGCTCCAAAACTCATGTCTGAGACAAAGAATGGGATATCTAATTCTAGAGGTTTTTTAGCTCTTCCTCCAATGATTACTTTTGTACTAACTTCTTCATCATCTAGGAGCGGTTTTCTGCTTAATTGAGCAGGTAAAAACTGGATATTCTCCCACTTTGGAAGTAAGTTTCGGTCTACACCCATAGACGATGAGGGACCATGGTGCCCATAGTTCTTTAGCCCATTTTTAGCTAGCTCTTTGATATAGCCTGTATAAGGCTCAGTAGCTTGGGGACTTGTGTCTGCATACGCTCCTAGGTATTCATCTCTATTAAATGACTGTGGATGAATCTCTTCAAAAGCTATCACATCGGCTCTGTCTACATATACGTTACCGTCTCTTATCTCAGACTTAAACTTATGCAGCACTTCAGAATCATCGTATCCGCTCACGCCAGTATCTATCTTATAGTCCCAGTCATGCACACCGCAAACAATATTATCACCCTCTACACGCCCATCAGCCATCAAGGCACCTCTGTGCCCGCATCTACCATAGAGGATAGATACGCTATCCTCAAGCCTGACAATTACCAAATCTGTGTTTTCTACTAAGGCATGTTTCAACTCACGATTAGGAAGATCATCTAGATTATAAAGAAAATGTGGATTAGCTAATTTTTTGCTCATATTTAATTTTTTTTGTATTTCACCTTGCACTCTGGGCACCTATCATATATATCTTGATTTTTTAGTTAGATAGGTTATGGATGTATTTTTACAAACTCTTGAATAAAGACGCTATTCGCTGTACTATCTTAATTACTCATCTGTCAATCTTTTACAGTATCCACTAACTTGTTATCGTACGCTTGGTTACACCACTAGTTTGAACAAACGACGGCATTTGCAATTTCTTGATCGTCTATCCCCTTCTTTATAAGCCAACTTAGTGACCTAAAGAATACAAATTTACTTAAATATATCTACTCCACGCCAGAAGGCTATATAACCTTCTATATTTTTAGCTATTTCTTTAGCTTCAGGATAATACCACGCTGCGTCTTTATTTTCTTTACCCTTCACTTCTAGTGAGTAGTAAGAGGCTATCCCTTTCCAATGACAGGTGCTTTGTGTTTCACTTGGTTTATAGTACTCCTTTTTAATAGAGTCCTCAGGGAAATAGTAATTTCCTTCTACGTTTATAGTACTGTTACTTTCTGCTATTACCTCACCGTTCCATATTGCTTTCATTTGCTTCCTTTTTAGTTATATACGTTACTTTTAAATTTAGTTCAGCCAGTGATTTACACTCTTTTTATCAAGCACTCCAAAAAGTATTCTTGCTCATCTGTATAGATTTGTTCGAGAGTTAGTCCCGACATTTTGCAGAGCCAATTAATAATAGGACGATTATACTTCTGAGAGATTTCTGTATGTATAGACTCCGCTTTTGCTATGTTATAGTTCTTCCCATTCACTATTACTTCTTGCTTTTCTGCACTTACCAGATAGCTCGTACATGTTCCGCTTTCAGGATTATATACTGGCCAATGCATAAATTTACTTACATCAAAATTACCACCCAACTCCCTATTTATTCTATGCAGTATATTTAGGTTAAAGCCTTCTGTGATTCCATCTTCATCATTATATGCAGCTAGAACAGTAGCAGGGTTTTTCATTTTATCTAGTCCCATCATCAGCCAATCTTCAACACCTAGATTTTCCTTTATTTTCTTTAAAAACGTTATCGCGTCTGAATGGTATAGATTCCCCAAATTAGAACCCAAAAACACGATTAAATTTGTCTGATTTTCTTCACTATATATCTGACTCATAGCCTCATCATAGGTATAGTTCAACTTCTCTATCTTAGCACTAGGCAAGGCCGCTTTTACATTATCCTCACACGTATCTAGTACATCTGCAGATATATCTATAGGGTAGTAGGTGAAGTTTATATCAGCCTTAGTCAGTGCCTTTAATAACAAAATAGTCTTAGTTCCGTCTCCTGCTCCTAGCTCATATATATTGAGATAATTAGTCACATTCAACTGTGCTACTATCTCTTCACTACGCTGCTCAAGAACCTGATACTCAGCCTTGGTGACATAGTAGCTTGGCATTGCCATTATCTTCTGAAAAATCTTGTCTCCCGCATCATCATAAAAGTACTTACTGCTGAGCTTCTTAGGAAATGTGGATAGACCCGCGTCTACGTCCTTAGCAAATTGGTTATTTATCATTTATTATTTTACAAGTCTAAGTCCACAAAACTGTAAACGAAGGTGTGAATGAAAAAAATTCCTGTATGTCTTACGCGAATGACCAGTAGCTGTAGCTATAGAGCCACCACGCAACGTTTTTTGATTTACCATAAACTTACCATTATATTCTCCCAATGCTCCTGCCTCCCGATTAAAGCCAGGATAAGGCAGATAAGCACTATTCGTCCACTCCCAGAGCTGTCCCCACTGAATTTGGTCTGCTACCACCTCCCACTCTGCTTCTGTGGGAAGTCTCATTCCTTTCCATTCAGCGTAGGCATGTGCTTCATAAAGATTTATGTGCATCACGGGTAGGTCCTTATCTACCAGATTAAAACCTGTCATATCATAGTACTTCCACTCACCTCTATCTAGATACCAATACATTGGAGCTTTGATGTCTAACCCTTGTACCCAAGACCAGCCTTCACTGTGCCAGAGATTGAAGTCTTCATAGCCTCCCGCAGCTATGAATGCCAGCCAGTCTCCATTAGTTACTAGGCTTTTACTCATCTCATACGCATTGAGGTATACTTTATGTCTATTTTCTTCATTATCAAAATGAAAATTAGGCCCATTGTACCCTATTTCGTATACACCTTCATCCACAGACACAAATCCAAACTCTCGCTCTTTTTTGAGCTGAAATCCATCTCCATATTTAGGGAAAGTAGGCTGATGACCTAATATGTACTTCATGTCGTAGGCCAATAGCTCTTGATGTTGCTCTTCATGATTAATCCCAAGTTCTACTTTTTCTAATTGTGCTTTAGTCACGTTACCTCTGAGGAATAGAGCCATTTGCTCATCTACGTAGTTTCTATATTTCAACACGTCTCCTATAGTGGGGCGTGTCATTAATCCTCTATCTGCTCGTAACACATATCCTCCTAAGTTATTGTAGTAACTATTAAACAAGTAGGAATAGTCAGCATCGAACTCTGTATATTCGCTTACAAATGCTTTGAGCACAAACTGCTCAAAAAACCACGTAGTATGGGCTAAGTGCCACTTTGGTGGGCTTACATCTGAATTAGGCTGCACAGAGTAGTCCTCTATCTCTAGTGGCACACAGATAACTTCTGTTCGCTTTCTAATAGTTAAAAATCTCTCTATCATAGATTAGACTCACCATTCATGTCAGTAGTAAGTACATCACTCATATAGTCAAAGAATGGGCGGATAGCCAAGAATGTACTGATCACTTCTTTGGGAAACGAAGTATCTATCACTTCTTTATCCGTAAACTCTCTGAAAGCCTAAAACTGCTTCATGTTTATCCATTTTATATTAGGATGTTCCTTATCAAAATCTCTAGGAGCACTCTTAAGAGCCTCACCTCTAAGTCTTCCAAAGTGTCGGGTAAAGTTTTGGTCAGAGGTGACCTTCTCTATCTCGGATACATCCATTTCAAACTCTCTTCTTATTCTGAGTAAATCCTCTTTTTCTGGAGCATAAAATCCTCCACCTACTACTGTCTTACCTCCTGGCTCTATACTGAGAAAATAACCCCCTCTACGTGCTCCAGTAGCTCGGGTAAAAAACCCACTGAGCTTATTTTTATATGGAGACTTATCTCTACTAAAACGTACGTCTCTATTGATTCGGAAAATCTTTTTACTATCGATGACATCTGTAAGGTTCAGTTCCTCAGCAGATGCATCTATTAGTTTAGAAAACTCCATCCTGGCATTCTCATACTCCTTCTTATACTCTGTAAACCAATCACGCGTATTATTCTTTTTCAACTCCTTAAGAAAACTAAGTGTAGATGGACTTATCATATCTAATGAACGCAAGTAACAGCATAAAGATTAAATAACCCTATTTGTGCCAGATTTCTGACGTAAAAAAAAGGGCATTCCGAAATGGAATGCCCTTTTAAAATATATTTTATTGTGATTATTACATTGAATCTACAACAGCTGTAGAATCTGGCATAACCTCCATTGGAACCTCTATTTGAGCTAATGAATCTGCTAATGCCTCAGCCGCCATTAGTGAATCTGCAGTAACCTGTGCAGCATCCGCTTCAGCAGTATTACCTGATTTTGAACAAGAAGTGAATGAGATAGCAGCTATTGCTACTACTGCTAAAATTGAATTTTTAAATTTTTTCATGTTAAATAAATATTGTTTTTTCTTACGGTGCAAATATCATTTTTAGGCAATAAATTCAATACAATTACTGATATATTTTAAACAAAAATAGGCTTTTAATTGTTATTGGTCTTTAAAGGTCTGATTATCAGTAATATTATTTTAACTAAAAGGTTCGATTTATTGTCGCACGCAGTTCAAAACAGTAGATTTATTTGATATTTAGACACAAAAAGCAACTTGTACGGCGACTTTTTTTGATTGTTAAGCAGGGTTTTATCGTATTTCACCCTCTGAAAAGGCCAATTATTAAAAAAGGATTGATGCAACGAATTGACCTATTTCTAATAAGTTTGCCGCAAAGTTGAATGAATCGTATTACCAGTGCACGCTGCAATACTAACACGATCATAGTTTTAACCTCTCGGGATGTAGCTTTCCCGATGGCTATCGGGACGGTAAAGTGCTGTCCCGATCATACTATTTAACCTCTCGGGATGTAGCTTAGTTCGGTTAAAGTGCTGGTCTGGGGGACCAGAGACCGTGGGTTCGAATCCCGCCATCCCGACTACACACGTAGAGAATCGCATTTGACTATCAGTCACTTGCGGTTTTTTAATGCAATGAATTCCCTGCGAGCTCCCCTAAAGTCATTTTCTAATAAATTCCCTTATTCCAAGATGTGAGACAATGAATTTTGTATCCTACTATCACTTTGGATTAAAGAACTTGATAATAAACAATTTAATTTTTCATGAAAGTGTAAGACTAGCTCAAAAGGAACGAGCTTGTCAATATAGTAATCTGACTCATTTTCTGGATTAAGATTAGACTGTCTAATGTATTTTTTTAATGCTCGGTAATTGAAATCAGACAATCCTTCCTTTTCTCAACTTTTATTTACAATGCCTCATACGTTTCTGCTTTTCTCTCTTCTTCTCTCTCTTTTAACATTTTGTTTATTCTTTTGGTTTCATCATCCTCTTCGTATGGTTTTGGTTCTGGAACATTGTGTAAAATAAACCGATAACGTGATGTTATATTATTAAGCATAAAAGAGCCAAGACTGCTCAAACCAGCAGGGTTTGCACCTTCGTACCAAACCAGAATTATATCGTCTATACCTTTTTTTGAGTCTAGGCGTTTAGAAGGGTCAATATTAAGTAACTGTTTCGCATTAAAAACATAGGTGATTTCATTTGTTTTCTTGGTGTAAGAATGTTCTCTTACAATAAACTCAATATCTTTTACCACTGTATTAGCTCGAAGCATAACCCATTCTTCAGTTTTTTTTAACTGTTTATGAATATGATATTGGCCGTTAATTGATTTGTGCGTTTGATAGTTGCAATTCTTGTGTGGAAGGCTAAAAACATCTCCTTTAACCCTAGAGTCATCTTCTAATGTTACGTATTCTCTCGAACTATGAACTCCTAACGTCCCAAAAAATGGTTTAATAAAATCTGACTCAGCATAGAAACCGTAATCAATTTTTAAATCGTCTGAACAAGAAGGACAGCGAACTTGAGATATACCACTTTTGTAATCACGATAAGAGTACTCAAATTTTCCATACTTTTTTTCGTAGTTTTTAACTACTGTTTTTAATAGTGCTAGACTTGCATGGTCGTACCTGCTATCGTCTGATTCTAAAGGAGTCATTAATTCAAGTTCATATATATCTTTATTATCATTAAATGAACCTGATACATCAAACCACCTAGAAATTTCTTCAAAGTCTAGATGAATAGAATTATTATTTTTTAATTCATTTTCACTAGTTTTAGAATGGTATTCACCGATTATTTTAAATCCTTTTACGCTTTCAGATTCTCTTTGAAGTGTTGTATTAGTCGATTTATTTGACTCCTCAGCACAACCAGCTAATAAAAGAACACTTATTATGATTTTACAATATTTCATATTTGCAATTATAACATTTTTAGATAACTCACGTTTCTGTATAAGCCAAAACCTCTTCCTGTAATAATTGTGAATCCGTTTATAAATTATATGTCTTTATATTTGCTCAAATCGCACATTTCACCTTCTGCACAGTACCTAAACTAACATCACAAAGCTTTGCAGTATTCCTTAATGACTGTCCTTGCTTCAGATACTTAGCAACATTTTTGTACTTATCTAGAAATTCTCTCACGGGCACTTTTGAACCTTTAACTCTGCCTTTATACACTCCTTTAGCCTTAGCTATAGCAATACCCTCTCTCTGTCGTTCCAATAGGGTATCCCTTTCCATCTCAGCTATATTGGCTAGTACGGAAATTATAAGCTTGAATGCGGCATTTGGTTTCCCTTTGATAAGACTTTCAATACCTAGGTTATCTACCTTTAAGGTAGTCTGTGATTCATTAAGTTTCTCCAAGGTCAGAAGGATATCAAACAGATTTCTACCCAATCTATCTATACTACTAACACTTAAATACTCAACTTTATTTTCTTCAATTAGAGCAAGTAGTTTTCTCCCCGAAGGTCTCTCATTAAATGGAATAACGCCACTAATTACATCTATAAAAAGCTCCTCGTTTGGATGCTCTTTATACAGTTGTCTTTCTATTTTCTGACTAGATGAACTTACTCTTATGTATCTTAATTTCATTGTTACTTGTGTTTTAAAAGCCCCCTTTGCAGGGGGCTTGATTAGTTGTTAAGAGGAATGAAAATAGTGCTGATTAAACGAACCGTAATAGGTCATGAAGTCTCTCGCTGTTCCTTCCCAATCTATATGAATGATACTAGATAAGTTTTCAGGTACTTCAACAAATTCTTGACAAAAATCAACATCACTCGTATACTCACCCATATAGCAATCCTGCACCTTTGAAATGAGTTCTGTAATATCACTACAGGTATCAAAGGATTCTGCATAGGCTTCCAGTACTTCATACTCATAATCTGAGTTTTCAATCTCTTCAATTACTTCGTAGATGGAGTCTGAAAGGTGGCACTCACTAATCAATCCCATTACATCAATCAATTTGGGACATTCGTAGTCTTGAAACATAAATTCGGGGTCTTCTTCATCTGCATGTAGATTCCTGATAAAACAGTAAAAACCTGATAGGTCTGAAAATTGGTCTAGGTCTACCCATTGACCTTGAAGGCTACCACAATTGTACTTGTGATACGTACCGACATAAATACTTACTTTTGTCATTGTCTTTAAACTTTTAATTTGCGTTAAACTTTTTTAGATTTTAGCCTAGGAGTATTACCGTACTTCCTAGGCTTTTTTTATTTGACTCAAATATACAGAATATCAAGCACTTATGCTAATTTTAGGATGGGTATTTTTAGCACATTCAAAACTTAGCAATAAGGTAAATGGTTAAGTGCAAAGCGTGTCTCAATTATAAGATACCCTAAAAATAAACTCTAAAAGTTTACTCTTCTAAAATCACTCTCAGAGATTTATAAACTTGAATATAAGACGGGGGGGTACACCCAAAAAGAACAATACCCACCCCCATTTACCTTAAGGGGGTACCTCTTACAAAATGTATTGTATTTTTTATTCTGTATCGAAGAGATTATCAATTTTGACTTCCAGTACTCTTGATATCTTGTAAAGTGTTACGCTTGAGACGTTTGTTGTTCCTGACTCAATTCTAGATATTTGAACTTGAGAGGTGTCTACTTCTTCAGCAAGCCACTCCTGAGACTTGCCTAACAAGTTTCTTACTCTTTGTATATTATTCCCAAGCAGTTCTTGCAACTGTATATCCTTGTTTCGAAGCATTTGCGAAACTCAGGCGAGATACATAGTCAATGTTATAACAATATTGTTATAATTGCAAAATGAAAAATATTGCAATTGTAGTAACCCTACTAGTCACGTTATCTTCTTGTTATAAAAGAGGCTACATTCAACTCAACAGTCTAGATAACGAACAAATAGCTTCAAATGCTATAAAAACATTCTTAGCGAAAAACTCTAGTCCATCTATAGTATTAAAAGCTCCAAAGTCTGGGCGGAAATCTACAACATCAGATAGAAATACGTACATTTATAATGCTATCGAAAAAGAATTGCTAGTTGCTGGGTTTAATGTAAAAGATAGGGGTTTATTTAACGCAGTAATGGAAAAATCTAAAGAAGTTAATTATAAAGACATAAAAGAATTGACTAATACAGATTTATTGCTTGAACTAGTTCAAGTTTCACGGAAGGTAAAGTTTAAAACTAATAAAGTCCAGACTAAAAAAGGAGAAGAAAAAGTTCTAAAGAATAGTGACTTCACTTTATATGGTGCAGTAATAGAATTTAAATTGACAATTATAGAAACTAATCAATTTGCAGGTAGCTACACCTTTTATTGGAGTCCATGTACAAATTTAGATTACAGCTGTGATTGTGAAGTAGTTTATAATTTAACTGCAACAAAAACTTACCCGCATTTAAGTTTTTGTGGAGAGGATAAAAATAATACTGGATACGAATATGTTTCAGAGAGTCATATGGCGAGTATCGCTAGAGATGGGGTGAAGAGAATGATTGCAGAGATGAAATAAACTACTAAGTCACATTTAACTTATATAAAGTGAAAAAGGAATTGAAAATACCTGCTAAATTACTGTGGATACTTCCTGTTACTCTAGTAATTGCTTCCTTGTCAGTATACTTATACATCTATTCTATGGGCACTTTTGCTTACTTATCAGGTCAAGACCCTGATGAGACAGCTAGAATTCAGTCTTCGAAAGTGTGGACTGTTATGCAAGAAAATAGTATTGACGCTGCTCTAATTGACTATAAGCAGGAGTATTTATCATCAGATAGATACCCCTATGGCTATCGACCTCCATCATTGGAGTGGTATGTCAGGAAAAATAATGATAGGTATAGAATTTATAAATTAGGAAATAAACTACTTGATGCTCAGTACTCTAATCCATACAAAGACCTAAACGAAGGTAAACTTGTACCTGTTAAATACGTCTCTAATCAAACGCCGATAATCCAAATAGTATTTGAATCGCCATTTGGTAGTGAAACATCTGATGTAGAAGTAAAAAACATAACAGCAGGTGATATTTTAAAGGGTTATTTTGATTATTCCTCTACAAAGAATAAGTATACGCAAAAGCATCTAACTGATAATGACAAAATCTATATTCTTTACTTATGGGGTGCTCTTTCAGTTCTGCTTATAATTCCACTTTACATAAAGATAAAACTTACATAAAATGAAAAAAACTCTAACAATAATCTTTCTTATTTTATCCATCACTGCTTATTCACAGGTAAGACCCTACGTTCCACCTACGGATTTGGACTTTATGGAAAGAGCACTCAGAATAAAACAGGAGAGGTATGATTATAATATTGCGAATTACTATAAACAAAGAGACATATTCCTTAGAGCTAATAAGGTAGTTCAAAGAAATATTAATGAATATAAATTAACCCATAGACAGAAAGAATTTAATGTCATTATTAGAAGATATAACAAGGTCCATTCCGAATTATCTAATGGTAACTATGACTTTGGTGAGAACCGAATTGCGAACCACTTCATACAGCTACTAAAAGTAATAAATGAAGACTTATACGATTTTGCTATGTCACTGTAATTAATATGAAATACTTAACACTTCTAATATTTGCAATGCAAATAGGTACAATCGGTAATGCACAAGATGACCTTCCAAACTGTCAAGGGTTCACAAATAGCCAAATTCTAAATGTTTATCAATCACATGAGACTTTACTTGCAACGGGACGTAAAACGAATACTTCAGAGCAAGAAGCTATGGTAACTCTCATTTACAAATTTAGTCGTTCTGCTATTACACAAATGTGCATAGATACTTGGTATGATATGGACACCAATGGTGAGGTATATGCCTATAATAGATTTAAAAATAGATATGGATATATTAGCAAAGAGGCATATTGGAAAAACAGGTATGAGCTAGAAATACTCTCAATCATACATCAGATAATCATAGAGGGGTAACTCTATATCAAAATATGAAAAAACAAATCACCTTAAAAAAAAGCGACATACGTACGCTCGTATTAATTCTAATTCTGCCGTTTGTTCTCACCTTCCTTTTAGAACATTTAGGTAAGTTTGATGGCAATTCTTTAGGGGGTACGACACATCGTGTACACCCTTATTATGGAGAAGTAGCTTATGACAATATGGTAAACGCTAGACTACATGACAGAATATTCACGACTCTTTTAGGTACAGAAATTAGAGATAATTTATATGCAAAAGATTTATTCATTTATCGCAGACTTGATGATGGTAGCATTACCCCTGACCCATATTACTCAACTAAAATTGGGTATTATATGAGAGGAATAAAAGAAGATATAGTCTTGCCATTAGTTTTGATGGTACTTGGATTCCTTGTTTTTGGTTTGTCCAAAGTCTTTTCTTTAAAGATAGAAAAAGCTAATGATGCTCCTTAGATAAATGGATACAGTATTTTGGATATGCGTCGACACAATGAAGGTCATGAGCAATTGGCTAGGGATTACTTACCAACAGCTAAATGTTCTCTTATTTGTAATTATTCATCCTTTAATTACCATGTATTTATTTTACATATACAAGAAATATAAAAAGCTTTGGAAGAAGCTAAAATCTAATCATTCACTTAAAAATTAAAACAAATGAGCAATTCAAACAACGGAGGAGCATTAGTAGGTCTAATCTATTTAATCACAATTGGTATTTCCATAGGTTCAGGCATAATGGCTTGGAATTGGATAGACCCTGATAGCTTTTTTGGAGCAATAGGGTTTATAATTGTAAGTGCTTTGGGCGGATTAGATTAAACTTCTAGAAAGAAATTCAAATTACATTGTCAGCATTTCTTTGCTTTTGCCTGACCCAACGAGGTCTATGTTATTGTAGTTTCGCATAGACAATACTTTTAAATAAATCCATACAACAGAAAGATGAAATCAAATATAAAGGGAAAAATAATTGCACTTATAGC
>Ga0222644_1000357_pt1 | contig 15651 bp, 11 predicted proteins | sample AntAcemetagen291_FD_179800 | JGI IMG/M metagenome (GOLD analysis project Ga0222644, IMG submission 179800) | Saline water microbial communities from Ace Lake, Antarctica - #291 | ecosystem: Environmental > Aquatic > Non-marine Saline and Alkaline > Saline | place: Antarctica: Ace Lake...
CACTGTGGGCGGTAGTTCTCCGTGGCTACTTTGTCGGGGCAGCACTCTTCCTTATCAGGCATAGAGCTACCATCCGCCACCGCCACTAGTTGTAAGGCTCACCTGCGGGTCACGTCGGATTGGCTATGAGGTTACACTTCGTGTATTCGATCCCTTTTGGGTCTACTTGTGGGTGGTACGACCTCAGCAGAGCTTGTCCAGATCACAGGGGTGACATCGAAGAATTATGAGTCTCACATAATTAGTACATTTACTTAGAATCAGCACACAAAAAAAGCACCGCCTATTGGCAGTGCTCAGTGTTCTTTAAAGTATTGATTTTGCATTGGTCAATGAATTGACCAGTCAATAAATTGACCAGTCAATAAATCAACTTATAATTAGCAAAACTCCTTATATACTTCTTGCAAGTGACTAGATATCATCTCTGCTGTACGACCTTCTATGTGAAGACGCTCTACAAAGTGAACTAACTCACCGTCCTTGAACACTCCTATGCAAGGACTGCTCGGAGGATATGGGAGTAAATGCTGTCTAGCGGTAGCTACCGCCTCTGCGTCTTGTCCTGCGAATACTGTGAAAAGGTTATCTGGTTTTTTATCTCCACCAAGAGAAGCGACAGCACCTGGTCTGGCACTACCTGCAGCACATCCGCACACACTATTCACTATGAGTAGTGAAGTGCCTTTGGCATCTGTTAAAGCATTATTTACTTGCTCTGCGTCTCTTAATTCAGTAAAACCGTTATTTGTTAAATCTGCCCTCATTGGGGCTACTAATTCTTCTGGATACATGGTATAATCTATTAATTGTTGCAAATATGCAACAAAACTAACGAGTGCTTTGTTTAGGATGTATTAAATTTGCACCGTTAACAAAAAGTAATGACAACACAATCAATGAGTAACTACAAAGTAAAAGACATTTCACTAGCTGACTGGGGAAGAAAAGAAATCAATATAGCCGAAGCAGAAATGCCAGGGTTGATGGCTCTAAGAGACGAATTTGGAGAGAGTAAGCCACTGGCTGGTGCTCGTATCGCTGGGTGTCTTCATATGACTATACAGACTGCCGTACTTATAGAGACGCTACAAGCTCTTGGTGCTGAAGTGACTTGGAGTAGTTGTAATATATTTTCTACACAAGATCAGGCTGCTGCAGCTGTTGCTGCTGCCGGCACTGCGGTATATGCTTGGAAAGGATTGAATGAAGAAGAGTTTGACTGGTGTATAGAGCAAACACTTCACGGTTTCGAAGGTGGCAAGCCACTTAATATGATATTAGACGATGGTGGAGATTTAACTAACATGGTGTTAGACAGATACCCGCAGTTAGTAGAAGGCATCAAAGGTATCTCTGAGGAGACTACTACAGGTGTACTTAGACTATACGAGAGAATGAAAGCAGGTACATTACCTCTTCCAGCTATCAATATTAATGACTCTGTAACTAAGTCTAAATTTGATAACAAGTACGGATGTAAGGAATCTGCGGTAGATGCGATAAGAAGAGCAACTGATGTAATGATCGCTGGTAAAGTAGCGGTAGTAGCTGGATACGGAGACGTAGGAAAAGGTACTGCAGCATCACTAGCTGGAGCAGGTGCTCGAGTGATAGTAACTGAGATAGACCCTATCTGTGCACTACAGGCAGCTATGGACGGTTTCGAAGTGAAGAAAATGGAAAATGCTATTCCTAGAGCTCAGATAATAGTGACTGCTACTGGTAATAAGGATATCCTTACAGAGAGACACTTTAGATTAATGAAGGATAAGACTATCGTTTGTAACATTGGTCACTTTGATAATGAGATAGATGTAGCGTACTTAAATAATAATCACGGTGATTCTAAATTTGAGGTAAAGCCACAAGTAGATGTATATAATATAGATGGTAACGAAATTATTCTTCTTGCAGAAGGTAGATTAGTAAATCTTGGTTGTGCTACAGGTCACCCATCATTCGTGATGAGTAACTCATTCACTAACCAGACACTAGCTCAACTAGAACTTTGGGAAAATACAGATCAGTACAAAAATGAAGTATATGTATTGCCTAAAATACTAGATGAGAAAGTAGCTGCACTTCACCTTGCTAAAATAGGGGTAGAATTAGAAGAGTTAAGTCAAGATCAAGCAACTTACATAGGTGTAGGATTGAATGGTCCATACAAAAATGACGCTTATAGATATTAATTCGTTTCACGAATAAGGATTTAATAATAATAAAAAAATCCCAATCGCTAAAGCGGTTGGGGGTTTTTTGTGCATAATTCATTCTAAGCAGATCGGTTTCTAACAAGTTTTAGCTATTTCCTAAGCAAATGTCAATTCGCATAAAACAGCTGAAAGAGTATACTATGTGTAACTAGCTATTAGAGACAAGACATTCGACCTCCTACGGCTTTTACCTTTTATTGGCTATACAGGATTATAAATATAAGACCCTTTTAGGTCTTGATTGCTTTTATATCACACGTGAAATTCCCGTACTCCCTTTACAACTATATACCGCATCAGCCCCATCTATATCACTCATAGTGATATTCTTCTCGGTAATAGCAAAACCATAGTTACGAAGTATGAAACGCTGTGTAGCTCCATTCACACCGCCGCTGCCTAGACTTGGGATGAAGAAGTCCTCCCCTTTTTGGATCAAGATATTGCTGATCAGCTCTTCACAGATGTGCCCTTCTGTACTTTGTATCAGTAGGTAGTCCAGCTCTTGCTCTTGCTTGTACTTAGCTGCCAGCACATAGTAGATACTACTGAGACTTTTCACGGTCATCCACGGTACCATAGGTTTGGGCTCTGGATATACACCTAGTCTGCCTTTAGCTAGTGGGGCTTTCTTTAAGTCTGCTTCTAAGTCAAGTGAGATTGGTAAAAAGAACGGCTCACTGTATTCTCTGTATGAATGGTCAAAAGCAACTTCATCTGTTTCAGGGGAGTATTGCCCTTTTCCATCTCTGAAAAAATTTATTCTGACTATACCATTCTTTGTGTAAGACAGAGCTATGCTTCTGATGAATTCTTCATCTATCAAGAAAGTGGGTTCCATTCTGAAGATTTCAATAGCATCGTTGATTCTGTCTAGATGCGTTTGAAGCAGTGGAATATTTCCATCTACTACTCTGATAGTCTCAAAAAAACCGTCTCCGTATAGAAATCCTCTGTTCATAAGATTAGGCGAAGAGCATGCCAGCTATGGTAGCCGTCATCAGGCAAGCTAGTGTACCGCCTATCAATGCTCGCATACCGAGCTTAGCAAGAGTGCCACGCTGATTTGGTGCTAGAGAACTGATGCCGCCTATTTGGATGCCTATAGATGCAAAGTTAGAAAATCCACACAGGGCGTAAGTAAGGATTACGATAGATCGATGCTGAAGCATAGCTCCACCTTCAGCCGCTATCATTCCTTTGAGGGATAAGTAGGCTATGAATTCATTGATTACTGTTTTCTCTCCGAGTAGCTGACCGCTAAGTATCATATCTTGACTTTCTATACCTATGACCCAAGCTAGCGGGGCAAATACATATCCCAATATCATCTGAAGGTTAAGTCCGTCATAGATCGTAGCACCTGCTATTACAGCGTTGAGTCCAGAGTAGTTTCCTATGATATCAAATAAGAAATAGTTAATCATAGCTATGAAAGCAAGGAAAACGAGTATCATACCACCTACATTCACAGCTAGTCGTATTCCGTCTGTAGTTCCGTTAGAGATAGCCTCTAGTGGCCCATTTCCCATAGTGTTCTTATCTATATCTAGCTTTGCGTTTACTTCTTCTGTCTCTGGATAAAGTATCTTAGCACATACTATGGCCGCAGGTGCTGATAGGATAGAGGCTGTAAGTAAGTGCTTGGCAAACTCCTGCTGAGCCACGGGATCGTCACCACCTAAAAAACCTATGAATGCAGCAAATACACCTCCGGCTATGGTTGCCATACCGCCAGTCATTAAACACATGATTTCAGACTTACTCATCTTTTCAATGTAGGGTTTGACTACTAAAGGTGCTTCTGTTTGTCCTACGAATATGTTGGCAGCAGCAGCCAAACTTTCTGCTCCAGAGAGACGCATGGTTTTACTCAGTATCCAGGCAAAGCCGTAAACGATTTTCTGCAGTACACCTAAGTAATAAAGAAGTGAAGTAAGTGCAGAGAAGAATACTACAGTAGGGAGCACCTTAAAAGCAAATATGTAACCCATGGTCTTACTGATTTCAGGATCGCCAGAGACTAGATTACCGAAAATGAACTCAGCTCCTGCATCAGTAAAAGATAGCAACTGAGTAAAAAATCCTGCAAATACTCCAAATACTGAGGCAAATACGGGTACTTTAAAAACGAGTAAGCCAAGTATAAGTTGGATTACTACACCAGAACCTACTAGCTTCCAATTCACTCTTTTCTTGTGTTTGCTAAATATAAAAGCAATTCCTATTAGAACGGTTAGGCCTAAAAGACCTCTGAATATCTCCATCTACAGTTATTAAGGCTGTAAATATAAGATTATCTGTTAGCTGGCAGATGTTCACCTTACTCTGCGAGTACTCTAATAATGAGAACATATTCTCAATAAGAAACTAATTGTCGTTTTAAGACGAAAATGTTGCAGTGTTATTTACTGCTAGAAAAGAGTGTAATCTATTGTTTACTATATGTTTAAGTTGCCTAATAGTTGATTGTGGCACACTTGGCACTCAATTTGTAATCTATATAACAAGATTACGTTCTTTTAAAATGTGAAAGAAACACAATCCGTTACAAACGGAATAAATACAAAAATGTTGATTGAATACGAACAACAACTACTAACCGCGGAGTGATGACTGCAACTACAAATCGGTTGATTACCGATAAGAGGAGTGATGACCTCTATTATTTAATATTGTTTTTTATATGTAATTTAACCATTACGTCTTATGATTTAAGCCTCCGGAGTGATGACTGGAGGCTTTTTTTTATGCCTATTTTTTAGCCAATCTATACTAGCAAGATGTATGAAGCTAATGCACTCTTCTCTTATCTTTGTGCTACTTAAATAAAAGTATGCAAGATCAAACACCTTATACTCCTAAACATAAAGTACGCATAGTAACTGCAGCATCTCTTTTTGATGGACACGATGCTGCCATTAATGTGATGCGACGTATCATACAGGCTACAGGCTGCGAAGTCATACACCTTGGCCATGACAGAAGTGCAGAAGAAGTAGTAAATACTGCTATTCAAGAGGATGCGAACGCCATAGCTATGACCAGTTATCAAGGCGGTCATAATGAATACTTTAAGTATATGCGTGACCTACTCAAAGAAAAAGGAGCGGAACATATCAAGCTCTTTGGTGGAGGTGGAGGTACAATTCTTCCTTCAGAAATAGCCGATTTGCAGGCGTACGGAGTTACCAAGATCTATCATCCAGATGATGGTAGATCGATGGGCCTGCAAGGAATGATAAATGATTTAGTGAAAACCTCAGATTTCCCAACAGGACAAAATCTTAACGGTGAAGTACAATCGTTTCGTAAGATGAATAAAATGTCGATAGCGAGAGTAATCTCTGCTGCCGAAAATTTCCCAGAAGAAAATAAAGACCTTTTAGCAGGTATAGTAGCCGAAGCTAAAGAGATTAAAACGCCTGTACTGGGTATCACAGGTACGGGTGGAGCGGGTAAAAGTAGCTTGGTAGACGAGCTAGTTCGTAGATTCCTAGTAGATTTTCCAGAGAAAAATATAGCGATCATATCGGTAGACCCATCTAAGCGTAAAACGGGTGGAGCCTTGCTCGGAGATAGAATCCGAATGAATAGTATTCGAAATGATAGAGTATATATGCGTTCGCTTGCTACTCGTCAGGCTAACTTGGCTTTATCTAAACACATAGACGTAGCTAAGGACATTCTAAAAGTAGCAGGTTACGATCTCATCATTTTAGAAACTTCTGGTATAGGACAGAGCGATACGGAAATCACGGATCATAGTGATGCCAGTCTGTATGTGATGACACCAGAATACGGTGCAGGTACGCAGTTAGAGAAGATTGATATGCTTGATTTTGCAGATGTTATTGCTCTCAATAAGTTTGATAAGCGAGGAGCTTTAGACGCTGTGCGTGACGTAAAGAAGCAATACCAGCGTAATCACGTCCTATTTCATGAAGATCCAGACGATATGCCAGTATATGGAACTATAGCTAGTCAGTTCAATGATCCTGGAGTGAATTCACTGTACGCTAAGCTGATAGAAACTATCAATGAAAGAACAGGTGCTGGTTTTGTATCTCAACTCGTAGCTGCTAATGAAATGTCTGAGAAGATATTTATCATTCCACCTAAGCGAGTACGTTACCTCTCTGAGATAGCTGATAGCAATAGAGGATATGATAAATGGGCAAAAGAGCAATCAGGTATTGCCCAAAAACTGTATGGTATCAGTAAAACGATTACGACTATACAAGAAGCAGATATTTCTGATTCAGATAGACTTATAAAAGACCTAGAAGAAACGTATGCTAAAGTAGCCCTAGACTTTGACCCGAAACTGCAGATAGTCATAGATGAGTGGGATAGTGTGAAAGAGTCGTATGCCAATGATATCTATACCTATCTTGTAAGAAATAAAGAGATCAAAGTAGAGACTAAAACAATCTCCCTTTCTCATCAAAAAATAAGTAAAGTATCCTTACCAAAGTATGAAGCTTGGGGCGATGTGCTGCAGTGGAATCTGCAAGAAAATGTACCGGGTAAGTTTCCGTTCACCGCAGGTATCTATCCATTCAAACGTCAGGGAGAAGATCCAACTAGAATGTTTGCCGGAGAAGGAGGACCAGAACGTACCAATAAGCGTTTTCACTACCTAAGCGGCGGTATGCCAGCTAAGCGATTGTCTACTGCTTTTGACTCAGTGACGCTCTATGGTAATGACCCAGACAGCAGACCAGATATATATGGTAAAATAGGAAATGCAGGGGTAAGTATCTGCTGCCTAGACGATGCTAAGAAACTATACTCTGGATTTAATTTGGCTCACGCTATGACCTCCGTGAGTATGACCATCAATGGTCCTGCACCTATGCTCCTTGGTTTTTTTATGAATGCGGCCATAGATCAGCAGTGCGAGCTTTATATCAAAGAAAAAGGACTAGAAGCAGATGTTCAAGGTAAAATAGACACCTATTTCAAAGGAAAAGGAATAGACCAGCCTAAATACGACGGAGATCTACCCGAAGGAAATGATGGTCTAGGACTTATGCTCCTAGGAATCACAGGAGATAAAGTACTCCCTGCAGATGTATATGCAGAGATAAAAGCACATACGCTATCGCAAGTGCGTGGCACGGTGCAAGCAGATATCCTAAAAGAAGACCAAGCACAGAATACGTGCATCTTCTCTACGGAGTTTGCTCTGCGTCTCATGGGTGATGTGCAGCAGTATTTTACAGATAATGGAGTGAGAAATTTCTACTCGGTAAGTATCTCAGGTTATCACATAGCAGAGGCGGGAGCTAATCCAATTACACAATTGGCATTTACGCTTGCCAATGGATTCACGTACGTAGAATACTACCTCAGTCGAGGGATGGATATCAATGCCTTTGGACCTAATTTATCGTTCTTCTTCAGTAATGGTATAGACCCAGAGTATGCAGTAATAGGCCGTGTAGCTCGTAAGATCTGGGCCAAGGCAATGAAGCTAAAATATGGAGCCAATGAGCGGAGCCAAATGCTGAAATATCATATCCAAACGAGTGGCAGAAGTCTGCACGCACAGGAGATAGATTTCAATGATATACGTACTACCTTACAAGCACTATACGCTATCTATGATAACTGTAACTCGCTGCATACCAATGCGTATGACGAGGCTATCACTACACCTACAGAAGAGAGTGTACGTAGAGCAGTAGCTATACAGCTTATCATAAACAAAGAGCTTGGACTAGCTAAAAACGAAAACCCAATGCAGGGATCGTTTATCACCGAGGAACTCACCGATTTGGTAGAAGAAGCGGTAATGACCGAGTTTGATAAGATCACCGAAAGGGGAGGAGTATTAGGAGCGATGGAGACCATGTACCAACGCTCTAAGATACAAGAAGAAAGCTTGTACTACGAGACCTTGAAGCACAATGGAGATTTCCCTATCATAGGGGTGAATACCTTCCTAAGCAGTAAAGGCTCGCCTACAGTACTGCCTAAAGAAGTAATCCGTGCCACGGAAGACGAAAAGCAATTCCAGATCAATACGCTCCAAAGTCTAAATAAGCGATACGAAACAGAAGCTACCGCACTACTCGCTGATATACAGCAAAAAGCACTCAGAAATGAGAATGTTTTTGAAGCACTTATGGAAGTAAGTAAGGTGTGCTCACTTGGGCAGATTACGAATGCCTTATTCGAAGTCGGGGGACAATACCGCAGAAACATGTAATGAGAGCGAGAATAGTTTTAAAAGGGAGCCTGTCCCCACCATCGGCGGGCAAGCTGCCGGAACAAAGTGGAGGAGGAGGCAGTATAGACGGAATATGTAGTTATGTAGCTATTTGTCCCTGTAACCAAAGTGCACCGGTAACTTGCATGCCAGCTTTAAGCTCTGGTATTCGCACGTTCTCTATATTTATAAAAATATCAACTGTCAAAAAGTCGGGCTGCTCTGGTTGATTAATAAGTTGAACATTTAGCATATATCCTTTAACGTGTTCCGATATCTTGCATTCTTCAAAATAGTTGAGCTTTCCTATGAAATCATAGTAGCTAGGTCTCGGAATATCCCTACTAGGCATGTATGCACTAAAATCCCTCTCATAGTTCAGACCTGCGTTATGGTTTGTGTCAGGTTCTTTTATTACAAGGCCAATAGCAGATAGGTTAATATTTATTTTTTTGGTAGTTCTATATATAGTTCGATTCTCGACATAGTCTGTTGCAAAAAAAACTAGAGCAAAGGTTTCTCTTCCTGCTCCACAAATCTCAGCTTCTTGCTTGGCTACGTGTGACCACTCCACTATTTTTTCAGTTTCAAAAGGGAGGACGTAGTCGGTTTGTAAATAAGGAAATGCCGATATTAATTGGTCATTCCCTCGTATAGCCCGAAGTGCTATCCTAGCAGTAGAATCTCCTTGCTGGCTAAAGTTCATATCTACTAAGTCAAATTTAGAGTTATTGTAAAAAGATGGTTGTTTCATCGAGTGAATCATCATTTTACGCAGATATTGGTCGCCTTCAGGAGTAAGTAAGTATTCAAAACCGAGTAGGCCACCAAAATTATCTCCGTGTGATCCTGTATCATTATAATCTATCTTTATTTTATTTTATTTACTTTATCTCGGAGAGTCTTTTGACCTTTCTCAGCATATAATTCATTTATTGTTTTCCTTGGGCCTGTTTGTATCTTTTCTTTACTTGTGTGTTCAGATTCCTTAACATCTAGGTGCTTATCATAGAGTTCTTTGGTTTTGTATAGTATAAGCATCGCTTCCTCATCATTGTAGCCTTTCACATTTAGTAACGTTTTTGCCTCATCTAATGCATTCTTATCCTTGCACAATATTTTCAATGTGAGTTGTTTCAGTTTGTTTGCTTCCTCAGGGTTTAATGCTCTCGGATCCTCTTGATTTGATTCGAAGGTGTTCGGTTTCTTGTTTTTAAAATGCTTGAGGTATAGTTCGTTTGCTTTATGAACTATCACTGCTGTTTCATCCTCGTTGTATCCTTTGGAGCGAATAAGCTTTTTGGCATCATGTATTGTATTCGTATCATCCGTTAGGACGTTGAGTGCAGTTAGTATTAGCTCGCTTACTTCCGCTTTGGTGTACGCAGATTTTTGCTCGTCATGTTCGTCTTTCTTAAAAAAATTAAATAATCCCATTATGTCGTTTTAAAGTTCACCCCCTTTGGGGTCTCTGGTACTGGACCTAAATCTCGTGTGACCCGTCCTAAAAAAAATTTACAGTTATTCTCTATATTTACTGTTAGTTCTGTTACAAACTTACATTTAATTTTCAGTCCTATTATCAAAGCCTCGTGAGCAGGATGTTTCTTGGAAACTAGAAAACCCGTACCTTACTGCTGGTGAAAGTTCGTGGGGACACGAACACATTCCGTCCTTTTGGGTCTCCTGTAAGGGAACCCCAAGCCTCGTGAGCAGGATGTTTCTTGAAAACTAAAAAACCCGTACTTTACTGCTGGTGAAAGTTCGTGGGGACACGAACACATTCGTCTTCGTGGATGGAGTATTATGGTTATGCGAAATTTGGGCAGATTACCAATGCCTTGTTTGAGATAGGAAGTCAGTAGAGATGGAATATATAGCTTTCAATCATTACATTTGAAGAATATGAAATTGACTAAATCGTTGATTCCCGTTCTAATCTTTTTCTGCTTTTGCAGTGAACCTCCGATTCCTTATACTAGTGGGAGAACAGATTTTTATGCTGTTCCGTTCAGAGCATCAGTGCAAACTGAAATATTCGTAAATCATCTTCCTTTGGGGCCTATATTGGAACCACTGCCAATGAAAGTTTTGAATAATGAAGCAGATGTGATTCTTAATGATTCCATATCAGGAGGCTCTGCTATTATCGATTTAGAAGGCGAAAATGAAGGTAAATTTTTTGCTATTGTGGAGTATAAAGGTGAAGAAGTAATTGTACCATTTATAAAAGTATCCGAATGAGACGATTACTACTTCTAATTCTGGTTACATCGGTTTTTATGCAGACTAGGACATTTGCTCAAGATAGTGCGACTTCATTTATTACTATGAATGCCAATATTTTTAACCCCCGAATAAGCTTTGGCTCAACTAAATTTGCCACTTCTGGCAGATCGGCTTATCCTGTGTATGGATATAATGAGGAGTTTACCAAGCCCCACATGATAGGAGGTTTTGGTTTAGGATATAATATGTCTATACCGTTCAAAGAAAAACTGGACATTAAACCGTACGTCAATTTATCTAGAATACGGTATTGGGATACACCAATATATGAAAGGTATACTAGAGAGATTATTCAAACAGTGGGCACTTCCTATACTTTAAGAATAGGAGGGTTAGTGCAGTATCAGCTTCCTTGGAATATTGAAATAGGCACTGGTTTGGCGGCCCAAGTTTTGCTACACGCTAATTCAAAGCTACTGTATACTGACGATGTCTTCGATGAAAAAGTGAGGTACTATAAAAATGTTACAGCGTATTTCCCAATAGAAGCACAATTTTCATATCAGAAAATGCAATTCGGTATTCGGTATGAACTAATGATTTCTAATCCATATAAAAAGAATTTAGCCCTTCACTTGGATGAGCGTTCTAGTATGCTCTTTTTTACGATAGGTTACAGAGTGAGATAGTGAATATTATTCCTCAGGGTCTCCGGCACTGCCTGTCACGTCCTTGGGAGAACCCAAAGAATAGGCTTGATAAGCAACTCAGGTAATAACAGTTCGTGGCGGTACGAACATATTCGACTTCGTGGATGGTATTAAGAAGATAGTTGATTTTGGCCTTTACTAGTCACAAATTACCACCTCAATACTATCGATAGGGTCTATAGTAGATGTGTCAGGCACTAATTCCTTTCTACAGGGAGGATATTCATAGTCCCCTCCTCCACACGCTGTAATCATCACCGTCCCAAAGATGGCTAATATAAAAGCTTTAAGATGGCGATTGATGAAGCTGGAATTAACTTTTTTATACCATCCTAGAATTGTTCTTTGACTTTTGCTAGCTTCGGTTAGTGCATCTCCAGCATACATTTTGCAGCACACTTTTTCTGTTTTTCGTACCGATAGATAGGCAATCATTTCATCATCGCACATGGAAGTGAAATCTACAAGTTCTACAGAGCACTCATTGCAAAATCTATTGGTAGAATTTGCAATTTTATCCATCTCGTTCCACGTCATATGACAAGGTTCTTTGATTCGTATTTTTTGTTTGAGCATAATCTTAAGGAAATATACATTTTAATTGACCGTATTCCAATTTTAGATCATAAATACTGTTAAAACATCACAGACTCGCATCTGTGATTGGTATTTCTTATGAGTTTAATTATTGATTTTAGGAAGGAAGTCTGCACTCACCCAGTTGTGATGAAATATTTCCTTTCTGGAGAGAGGTTCAAGAAGTTCAATTGTTATTCCTACTTTTTGCCAGATAACCTATACTCTCTTCTTTTATATGGTAGATTCTTGTTGTTTTTAACTTCTGGCGAGTGTCTAACCGTCCAAGGACCATAAAATTTATCATCATAGCGTACTCCTTCAAATGCCCAATATTCATTCGTCCAGTATTCTCTGACTAGTTTTAAACGTCCGTCTTTAGAATAATGATATGAGGCTCTCAGTTCATCAGTAGAGAAGTGTTTAGTACTTAGTTTTTGACCTTTTATAAAACTGTGTATAATTCGGAAAGTGCTATCCTTTTTATTCACTTCTATCTAAGTACTATCACTTAGTTGACTTGACTCTTGGATGATTTTTTCTTTAGCTTTTGAATACCATTCATTGTATTGCTATTCTATGGTTGATTCTTTACAAGCAGTAAGAAGTATCAATGTAATTAGGACTAGTTTTTCAATATTCATTTCATGTGCTCTATCTCCTATTGGTAACTCCAAGAAATAATAGGATTCAACTTTATTATTTTACCAAGGTAATATTACCGTGGATATTTCGTGAATTTCCGTTACAATCTGTGAATCTTATGAGATACACATACACACCTTGCTGACATTTTTTGTCTTTATAAAATCCGTTCCAATCATTCATTTCGTAAGATTCATATATTTTTTCGCCCCATCTACTGAAAATTTGAATTGAGAAATTACTCGAGAATACTCCTTCATCAAATCCAGGGAAAGTCTCGTTAAGATTATCTCCATTTGGCGTAAAAGCGTTAGGTATGTAAAGCTGAGTACTAAAGCTTCGTTCAACTATGTAAACGGAATTAACTTCGTCACATCCATCTACAGACGTAAGTATAAATGAGAAGTTTCCGGGTTTTACAAGTATTTTGTCTAGTAACGTATCTCCATCAAACCATCTTACCTTATATTCTGAAGGTATAGCAACATTGATTTGTTCTCCTCTGCAGATATCAAAAGTATCTAGCGAGAAATCTGGTTTCGTACCTAGAGAGAGTTGAAAAGTGTCTCGTAGAATACAGTTTGTGCTATCTGTTATTTCCAACCAGTAGACACCCAGTCGACTCGTCGTGAATGAGTCGCTGGTTAAGGTATTATTCCAAGTAGTAGAAGTATTATTTGTAGTAAATGTTAGTTCGAAACTAGAATCACAAATTAAAGTGTCATCTATGAACTTTTTAAACTCGTCTTGTTTGAAAGTTATTTGAATTGAGTCAGTATTTTTACAGAAGTTATCATCCGTTACTTCTAACGAATATATACCGGAAACTGAGGTAATAAGATCTTGATTTGTAGATCCGTCACTCCATTTGTACTCAACAGCAGAAGGACCATAAATAGTGATTTCTTGTGATGAGCAGAGCGTGGTATCAGAACCCAAGTTGAAGGTCTTTGGTATTGTAATGTTAATATTAAAAGTATCACTGATTATGCAACTACTGGAGATACTTTTGCAAATATATTGACCCGCTTGATAAATAATTATTTTATTTGTTGTCTCGCCTGTATTCCAAAGAAAAGTACTCGTATTTGTATTTGAAGATTCTAAGAGGAATGAGTCTCCCTCGCAAAATGAGTCGTTATAGTTTTGGGTAGATGTACAGCCACCGCAGAGGTAGTCTCCTGAGATAACAAGAGGAAGACCAGCACCAGAGGCAGTGCCGAAATCTGACGTATTGAGCGATGGGTTTGGGCTGTCGCTATTCTCTATTCTGACTAGATGATTAAAGTTTCTTCCAGCGATGTAGATATTCCCGTCTATAGCTAGTTGCATTGCCATGAATGCATAGTTTACATAGTTTGAGGCTGTGTATAAGGTAGACGGATTTTGCAACTCGGTATTGGTATACTGAAATTGAAGAATTCTGTTATTGCTTCTAGTTCCTTGATAATGCTCTGAGACAAAAAAGGATTGCCCTGAGGGGTTAAACTCAAACCCATAGAGATTGACCTGGCCTGTATTATACGTTCTAGAGTTTGATAGCAATCCTGAGGATGAATCAAAATCAAATAGTTCAACTATCTTATCTGCGGGGTATACTTGACCCATTTTAGTGCCATCTGGGCTGAATTTTAACTGACCTTGTGCCTGATAGTATCTACTATTATTATTAAGTGACCAATTGTTAGTAAAGAGTCTGCCTACTTCTTGAATCTGGACCGTACTATTAAAAAAAGCTTCTGCATCGGATATTGACTGGATATTGGCCATACTGCTAGCATTAAGGTTCCACTTGTAGTATCTGTTGCTTCCAGGTTGTAGCTGTTTGGCTATGATCCAGTAGTCTCCGTCTTTGCCATAAATAGCGAGCTTTTCACAAATAGTATTTTGGCTTATTATTTTTGTAGACGTAGCAGAACTTACTGTTATAGCTCCTTGGTTATCTATATAGACAAATGCAACTCCTATACCTTGGTCTGTACTCGATCCAGAAGGAATGCTTTCAACACCAGGAGTAGAAATTATCAAGAATCGGTTGCAATCACCTAGCGGTAATATTGCAGCCCCTTGGGTGGAGGATGCAGGGTGGAAAGAAGTTCCAAATAACGGGTCATTCGCATTTAGAACTGTTCCTGCCTTATCATACACAAATGCACCATTGGTATAGAAGAGAACTTCTCCAGATTCATCTTGTATAGAGGCAGAGCCTTCACCTGTTTCTATAGAACTGCTCAACGTTGTGACCGTTCCATTTTGGTTTATTGATATAGCAGATCCCATACCGTATGGCCAAAATTGCGACTGGGCAGATGTGATTAAACAAAAACTGTTAAGGATAATAAAAAATAGAGTGAATTGATTCATAATTTTATTCCTGATACGAAGTCAACTAAAGTGGCGTTATTTAATTGAAATGTTGAAAAAAGCTATTTCAATTGCTTCAACCTTGGCTCGTAGCCAATCAACTTTGCTCTGCTGCTGTCGTGCTTGGCGAATAAGGTCATTTACAAGTTCACTTTTACTAGAGTATTCACTGCTATCTATTTGACTCTTCAGCCAGTTGTCATTTGGTTCTGTGAATGATATACTTTGCCTTGTCACACTATGGTGTAAATATCCACCATATTGGCATCGTTTACAATTTAGTGTCTTTTGATTGTAATTCCTCAGGGTCTTCGGCACTGCCTGTCCCGCTCACAGGAGGACCCCAGAACAACAGGCTTGATGAGCAAGTCAGGTAATAACAGTTCGTGGGGACACGAATATATTCGACTTCGTGGAGACACAAACACATTCGACTTCGTGAATGAAGTAGTCTGTTTAATGTGATATTGGGTACATCGCTAGTTTCAACTTATAGCATTGACTGCTACTTTTGGTTTTTGTCAATTTATTGTTTCTGCATACGTTAAATTTGATTGAATAGACTTAAGGTGGGTTCTAAAAATTGATTTTTTCAATTTTCTCAAAAAAGACAGAACCCTTTTTTATCTTTTTGAGAAAAATTACATCTCAAATATAGCAAAAACGTGTTGATTTCAATAATAAGTATTCA
>Ga0222644_1000359_pt1 | contig 15556 bp, 23 predicted proteins | sample AntAcemetagen291_FD_179800 | JGI IMG/M metagenome (GOLD analysis project Ga0222644, IMG submission 179800) | Saline water microbial communities from Ace Lake, Antarctica - #291 | ecosystem: Environmental > Aquatic > Non-marine Saline and Alkaline > Saline | place: Antarctica: Ace Lake...
CGGTGGTCGCCGCCCGCAACTTTCCGCTTGACACTCGCCGCTGTACACGGAACTGGCGCACGCCAAAAAAAGAAGACAAAAAAAGGGGCGGACCAAATGGCCCGCCCCGATGTCGCGTCGTTTACTTGCCGCCGCCGTGCTTTCCGTGGATCGCAATCAACGTGTCGTGTAGTGTTACCCATGCCGCGTGAACCGCGTGGACGTCAACCCATGCCGCCTTGGCGGCTTGCGCCGCTTCAGTTTTCTGGTCGCCAAACGATTTCTTGACTGCTGCGGCCTTATCCAACGCGGCTTTCAAACCCGCCTCTTGTGCATTCAGTTTAACCGCACCCGCGCCTTTGGCCTTGATCGCCGTGATGCGCTCCAACGCACCACGTAAATTGGCAAGGCGTGAATTAACCTTCTTATGCATAGCGCCGCGTTCGGTGTCTTTCCCCGCTACCTTTAATGACAGGGTGGTGTTCGTATAAGTACCGTACTGTTTGGCTGTAAACACGCGCTTGGCGATCGAGTCCTTGGCTGTCGCATAGTGGACGCCCTCCGCTTGCTCCCCTTTCTTACCTGACAAGGCCGCGACCGTTACGCCTAGATCAACCAAGCGCAACAGGGCTTGATCGAATGCCATATGGGCGTTCGCGGCTGTTGCGCTAGCGCCGTCTGCTATGGTGAGGGCTTCACGTACTGACATGATGGGGGTCGCTGTTTTCTTGTTTGCTAACTTGGTCATTGTGTAATCTCTTTCCATGTAATCGGCTTATGCATGATTGCGTTGCCGATAGGTGATAGATACACGTATACACCACGCGGCGCAATGGCTCGACACCAAGCGACACCGCCCGATAGGGGTATTCGGCGCGTATACCGACCCCACCGCCCCCCAACCCCGCTATGTGAGCTTTTTATTTTTCTGCCTATATATACTAATCCAGACCAATAAATCGGCGTAGAACGAAATAGGAACAAAGTCCACTAAGTACGCTTATCTGACAGACCCCCCACCCCGAAAATCCCGCTATCCCGTAAAAAATATTTTTCAAATTTGGATTACGTTCGGCCTGTCAGCTACGCGTACTGGGAGGTTATTGGTGGTGCGGGGAGTGACAGCAATCCTCAACCCACACCACCTGAACAGTGCTAGGAGGCACACCGCTCCGGGGCATAGTACACGACTGCGAGTCAGCGACAAGAAGTTACGTTGCAAAACAACACAATCGTGCGTATCATATAGGTATGAGTACGATACACAGCTCCCCCGAGCGGGGCCCACCCATACCCGGAAGGACAAAGCGCAATGCAGCTGTAGAAGATTTACCAGGTCGCGTCGCCGCAGCGTCAGGAACGGTGCAGATGCTGGCCGAGAAGGGTATGCGTATACCTGACCTTACGAAAGCAGACGAGCGGACGATAGCAGCAGTCGTCAACGCGTATGCCCACGACCCCGAGGCGACCTCCCGCATATCGACCAACACACGGATAGGCACCATGACACCAGCAGCCCTAAGAGCGATAGACATGTCACTAAAAGCGTTCGGCGAGAACGTCGTTGAGAGCTCCACTCAACTGCGACATTACGTGACGAACAAACTGATCGAGGAGTCAGACAACCCGGACCCACGCATCCGCGTGCGGGCCCTGGAGCTGCTTGGCAAGATCAGCGACGTGGGGTTGTTTGCGGACAAGACCGAGGTGACGATCACGCACCAGACGACGGGAGACCTCAAAGATGCGCTCCGGGCCAAACTGCAGCGGCTCGTCGGCCCAGACACCATCGACGCAGAGATTATTGAGGACACAGACGTAGACGTACCCGAGATGGGCGCCCCGCGACCCGCGTTGCCGCGCAAAGCCCGCAAGGCAGAGCCCGTGCCCGTGGTTGACCTGGACGCGGCCATGGACGGGTGGGACGACTGATGGACAGCGCCGCACTCACATCGGAGCTTGGGTTCACAGACGCGGAGCTACACGTACTCCTGGCGAACCTGGACTCGCTGACCGTCGACGAGATTACCGAAGTTAACAAGATGGTGGACGAGCTCAAGGCGCGCGACGACCGCAACGGGCGACAGAACGACCTCGTGGCGTTTTGCGTGCATATGATGCCTACGTATCTCGTTGGACGACACCACCGGCGCCTGGCCAACCTGCTGATGGACATCGAGTCCGGCCGCAAGGACCGCATCTGTGTGTCGGTGCCACCGCGGCACGGCAAGAGCCAGATGGTGTCGATATTCTACGCAGCATGGTATCTGGGGCGTAACCCGGGGCATAAAGTCATGCTGGTGTCTCACACAACAGACCTCGCGGTGGATTTCGGCCGCAAAGTGCGTAACATCATCTCGTCCCCCGAGTTCAAGGAGGTGTTCCCGGACGTCGACCTGGCCGCGGACAGTAAGTCAGCAGGGCGGTGGAGTACGAATTATGGCGGCGAGTTCTTCGCGGCGGGCGTGGGCTCGGCCCTGGCCGGGCGCGGTGCGCACATGCTGCTGGTTGACGACCCACACTCCGAGCAGGACATCCTGAACGGTAACTTCGAAGTGTTCGCCAAGGCATATGAGTGGTTCGCCTTCGGTGCACGTACGCGTCTGATGCCCGGAGGTAAGATCGCCATCGTCCACTGCATGGTCGGCGACACACGCGTGTTGATGGCCGATGGCACCGAGACAGAGCTGAAAGATGTGAAGCCGGGTGATATGGTAGCGTCGTACGACAACGGCGCACTGGTGAGCCGAGAAGTGCTGAATCGGATCAACCAGGGACCAGATCAAGTATATACATTACGCATGAGTGATGGTAACTTCGTCAGAGCAAACGAGAGACACCCGTTTCTTGTAGATCGTGATGGAGTACAGACATGGGTGAAGGTAAAGGACTTGAAACCGGGGGACGCCATTGTATCACTGACGGGTGCGACAAGTTCGCCAGACCGCGCAGCACAAGCGGTAAATGCCCAAACTGCATCGCCCGGGAGTGCTACCACCGGAAAAACCCGGATAGCCCGAGCCGCCCAATGGGGCACCACGGTAAGTGGAAGGGCGTGGAATGCAGTGAAGATGGGTGTAGTGAACGCGCCTCAACGAATGGCCTGTGCCATCGACACAGCAGTACGGCCGCGTACTACAGACGAAAGGCCGATGGAGTTTCGTATTGCCCCACCAGCCGGCGGAACGCCCACCTCAAACTCAAATATGGCATCGACGCCGCCGACTATACACGGATGTTCGAGAGCCAAGATGGAAAGTGCGCCATATGTGGCATGGGGGCTGATGAGGTTGCCGTACCCTCCTCGTGGTCAGCGAGTAATCCATTCGCTGTTGACCACTGCCACGAAAGCGGCAAAGTCCGCGCGCTTCTGTGCAATCAGTGCAATCTCTTGGTTCATAGCGGGCAAACCTCGGACACCCTCCAACGAGCTATTCAGTACCTCGAACATCATCAGCGTAACTCCTGATACGGTAGAGGACGTCTTCGACATCGAAGTAGAGGGAACGCATAATTTTATCGCAAACGGGCTGTGCAGCTCGAACACAAGATGGCACCTCGATGATCTTATCGGTCGCGTGACGCGTGACATGGTTAAGAACGAGCAGGCCGACCAGTACGAGGTGTTTGAGTTCCCTGCCATACTCGAGACGGACATCGTGACGCCCGAGGGCAAGACAGAGACCCAGGAGACGCCGCTGTGGCCCGAGTTCTTCGATCTGACGGCGCTGCACCGGACCAAGGCGTCCATGCCGCTGTTTCAGTGGAACGCACAGTTCCAACAGAACCCCACGTCCGAGGAAGCGGCCATCGTCAAGCGCGACTGGTGGAGGATATGGACGCGAGATAACCCGCCACAGTGCGAGTTTATCATATCGTCGCTCGACTCGGCGGCCGAGAAGCACAACCGGGCCGACTACACCTCACTGACCACGTGGGGCGTGTTTTTTAACGACGAGACCTCCCAGCACGAGCTCATATTGCTCAACGCGATCAAGGACCGGCTCGAGTTTCCCGAGCTCAAGGCCATGTGCCTGGCGCACTACGAGGAGTGGGAGCCCGATGCGTTCATCGTGGAGAAAAAGTCGTCAGGAACGGCTGTTTACCAGGAGCTACGACGTATGGGTATTGCTGTGTCCGAGTACACACCTCACCGCGGGTCTGGTGACAAGTACGCACGGCTCAACGCAGTGGCCGATATGATATCCTCGGGGCTCGTCTGGGTGCCCGAGACGCGTTGGGCTGACGACCTGGTAGACGAGATCGCGAGTTTTCCGTATGGTTCCAACGATGACCAAGTAGATAGCTCGGTTATGGCCCTGACCCGGTTCCGCCAGGGTGGGTTCATCCGCCTGGCAAACGACCTCAAGGACGACCCGACGCCACAGTACCAGGGCCGGCGGGAATACTACTAAGTCTACATAGACAACACCATGTGTGGTAGTATACCACACGGGCAACTGACAAAGGACTGACTCATGGCCATCGAGAAAAAAGCAGAACCGTTTATCATGACCGAGCAGGACGAGGATATCCGCCCGTCGCAGATCGAGATTGAGATCGAGCAGCCAGAGGCAGACCCGGACGCCGAGACGCTTGAGGTGGAGATGGATGACGGCTCTGTTGTCATCGACTTCGCCCCAGGTGCACTTGATGGCCCCGAGGAAGATACAGGGCACCACGCGAACCTGGTCAGTTCCATCGACGAGCAAGACCTCATGATGATGGCTAGTGAGCTCGTGTCTGCGTTCGAAGCCGACCGCGAGTCCCGCAGTGACTGGGCGGAAGCCTACGTCAAGGGGCTTGACCTGCTGGGTATGAAGATCGAGGATCGCACCCAGCCTTGGGCCGGCGCCGCCGGGGTCTATCACCCCATGATGACTGACGCTGTGATCCGGTTCCAAGCCTCCGCTATGAGTGAGCTGCTGCCAGCCGCAGGACCAGCGCGCAGCAAGATCGTCGGGAAGATCACAAACGAGCGGGCCGAGCAGGCCAGCCGCGTCGTTGGCGAGTTGAACTACCTCACAACCGAGGTCATGCCCGACTATCGCGACGAGATGGAGCAGATGCTCTTTAAGCTGCCGTTGGCCGGGTCCGCGTTCAAGAAAATATACTTCGATCCCATCACCCAGCTGCCGTCATCCGAGTTCGTACCCGCCGAGGACTTCGTTGTGGCGTACGGCGCGTCTAACCTGCGCAAATGCCCGCGGTACACCCACGTGATCCGGCGCACAATCGACGAGATCATCGAGCTACAGGTGGCTGGGTTCTATTCCGGCGTTGACCTACCCGAGCCGGACCGCGAGATCAGCGACATCGAGGCTAAATACAACGAGATCGCCGGCGAGGAAGACACGCTGGACTCGCACGACGAGCGCCACACACTTCTCGAGATGCACGTCACGATGGAATTACCCGAGTCGTACCCCGATGCGGATGGTTTTGCATGTCCATACGTCGTCACAATCGACAAATCGTCCCTGACGATCCTGTCAATCCGCCGAAATTGGTCCGAGACTGACGCCAAGAAAACGAAACTAATGCACTTTGTGCATTATCCGTACCTGCCTGGAATGGGGTTCTATGGCACCAGCCTCATCCAGACGATGGGCGGCCTGACAAAGACCGCGACGTCCGTGATGCGGCAGCTGATTGACGCCGGAACGCTGGCTAACCTGCCCGCTGGCCTCAAGGCACGTGGATTGCGGATTAAAGGCGACAACTCCCCCATGCAGCCCGGCGAGTTCCGGGATGTGGACGTCCCCGGAGGTACGATCAAGGACTCGATCGCCTTCCTGCCGTACAAGGAGCCCTCCCAGACGCTATTCGCCCTGTTAGGCAACGTAGTCGACGAGGGCCGTCGTATCGGCGCTGTGGGCGACCTCCCAGCCGGCGCAGGAGACGCATCCGCGCCTGTGGGCACCACGCTCGCTCTGATGGAGCGCGAGCTCAAAGTAATGTCTGGTATCCAGGCCCGGCTCCACGCCGCCATGAAGGACGAACTGCGTATTCTCGCGCGTATTGTCGCCACTGATATGGATGAGGACTACTCGTACGACGTGGGCGAGGGCTTTAGCCGTCGCGAAGACTTCGACGGACGTGTGGACATCATTCCTGTATCCGACCCGAACGCCGCTACAATGGCACAGCGCATCATGCAGTACCAAGCAGCCCTGCAGCTGGCCGAAAAGGCTCCACAGCTCTATAATATGGGCCTATTGCACAAGCAGATGCTCAACGTGCTGGGTATCCAGGATGCGGGCGACATCATCAAACTGCCCGAAGATATCAAGCCGATGGACCCGGTCACAGAGAACATGGCGATGCTCAAGCAAGAGCCTACAAAGGCGTTCGCATACCAGGACCACGAAGCGCATATCATGACGCATATGGCAGCGATGCAAGACCCCAAAATCCAACAGATGGTTGGTCAGTCCCCGTTTGCACAGGCGATCCAGACGTCCATGCAGGCGCACCTGACCGAGCACCTGGCCCTGCAGTACCGCAAAGAGATCGAACTGCAGCTGGGCGTCCCCATGCCGGGTATCGAGGAGAACTTGCCCGAGGAGGTCGAGCGCGAACTGTCTCGTGTCGTCGCACAAGCCGCCGGCAAGCTACTGCGCAAGGACCAGGCCGAGGCCGCCGCCGCGGAAAACGCCAAGCAACAGAACGACCCGCTTACGCAAATCCAGATGCGCGAGCTGGCGTTGAAAGAGCGCGAGTTGGATCACAAGATCAACAAAGATATGAAGCAGCTGGAGATCGACGCGGTCACTGCCGCGGCCACAAACCGGATGCAGTTGGAGCGTATCAGCACGGACTCGGAGCGCGAAGCAGCGCGCATTGGGGTCAAAGTCGCTGAACTAGAGTCGAAAGAACAGAGCGAGGCGGTTCGATTAGCGCTTGAAGTTGCAGGCACACTCAAGGATGTTGACGTCACGGCCAGCAACCAGGAGAACCCCAACGATGAATAACGACACCACCGCGTTTTACCGCGTCCTCCGACGCATTTCCGAGGCCCGTGAGGGCATCGCGCAATACCTCGCCCAGGGCGGCGCCAAGAACTACGACGAGTACACAAAACTTGTTGGTAAGTGCGAAGCGCTGTCCGAGATCGAGGCAGAGATAAAAGACGTAGAGCAGGAGATGCTCGCCGAGTAAGGCCGCACTCCCCTACAAAACCCATCGCGGATAACCCGTGCAAGGCGCTGTGAGCCTCAATCACTGCTAAAGGAGCCACCATGTATACAGACAAACAGATGGACGACGACGAGCTAGCAGCAAAGCTCCCGGAGCCCGTAGGATACCACATCCTGATCGCAATTCCCGACATGAGCGAGAAGACAACCGGCGGGGTGTTTATGCCCGACGCGCTAGTGAAAGCGGAAGAAACAGCATCAATCATCGGCTACGTAATCAGCATGGGGAACGAGGCGTACAAAGACGTCAACAAGTTCCCCAGCGGTGCGTATTGCGCGAAGGGTGATTTCATCATGTTCCGCTCGTATTCAGGCACGCGGTTCAAAGTTGGCGGTAAAGAGTTCCGCCTCATCAACGACGACAGTGTGGAAGCACGCGTCGCCGATCCACGGGGATACAGCAGGGTATGAACAAGGACATCAACGAGCAAGAGCTCGAACTTGACGTCGATCAAAACGACGACGGTGAGTATGAAATTGAGATCGAAGACGATACGCCGAAAGACGACCAAGGCCGACCACGTCGCGCCGAAGGTGATGAGTCTACGGTCTCTGATGAAGACGATGACGATGACGTCAAGCAGCACAGCGAAAGCGTGCAGAAGCGTATCAAACGTCTGAAATACGAGTACCACGAAGAACGCCGCGGTAAAGAAGCGGCTACGCGTGAACGTGAGGCCGCAGTCGCGTACTCACAAAGCCTGCAGTCCGAGAACGAGCAGCTGCGCAAAAACATGACGGACGGCGAGGGTGTACTCGTCAGCCAGTCCAAAGCGCGCGTCCTCGCTGAAATCAACGCTGCAAAACGCGAGTACAAAGAGGCGTACGAAGCGGGCGATAGCGACAAGGTCGTAGACGCGCAGGAGAAGATGGGTCGATTGCTTAACGAGCAGTCTCGCATCGAGACGTGGAAGCCGCCGGTCGTGCAGCAGCAGCGCGCTGCACCGCAACCTGCGTACACACCGCCGCCGATTGACCAGAAAGCGGCAGCGTGGGCGGAAAAGAACACTTGGTTCGATAATAAGAACGCTATGAGTCGGTATGCTATGCTAGTGCACCAGGAACTTATAGAAGATGGTGTTGATTTGCAGTCTGATACGTACTACAACAAGATAGATAAGGAGATGCGAAAGCGGTATCCTGATCGGTTTGACGAGATCGAAGTTGAGTTAAAGCCAACTCGTCAAGCTCGCTCCGTGGTGGCACCGGGTGGTCGAACACCATCTACATCACGCACTAAAGTGGTCCTCAAGCAGTCCGAGATCGACATCGCCCGTCGGCTTGGAGTGTCAAATCAAGAATACGCGGCGCAACTTATGAAGGATAGACAGAATGGCTGATCGCACACCACGCACCCTCGACACCCGCGAAGCGGGCGAGCGCAAAAAGCCGTGGAAACGAGCGTCCATGTTGCCGGTTCCCGAACCTCGGCAAGGAATTTCCTTCCGATGGATACGGACATCTACCCTCGGCCAAAGCGACAATACGAATGTTTCCCAGCGGTTTCGCGAAGGATTTGTTGCAGTCAAGGCGTCTGACTTCCCCGAACTCCATATTATGTCCGATATCGACTCTCGCTTCAAAGACAACATCGAAGTAGGGGGTTTGCTGCTCTGCAGCATCCCATCCGAGAACATACGTGATCGCATTGAAGGCCAACTCGAAGCTGCACAACTACAAGACACAGCTGCGGACCGGAACTATTTGCGTGAACAAGACTCCCGGATGCCTATGCAGACAGACAATCGGTCTAAAACTTCGTTTGGTAGCGGCTAACCCCGCTACTACGGATCAACCTAAACCAAAGGATGAGCACAATGGCTTCTACAGCAGCTCCCTACGGCCTAAAGCCTGTCAAACGAGCTGACGGCATGGCATACGCTGGTGCGACGGCCCAGTACCTTATCGACCCCGCTGGTGAGGCGACCAATATCTTCACTGGCCAGGTCGTGATTATCGGCGCGGATGGCTACTTGGCTATCTCGACTGCGTCCGGCTCCAACATTACCACCAACAACCTTGGTGGTAGCGGTGTTGGTGCGATTGGCGTGTTCATGGGCTGTGAGTATGTAAATGCTCAAGGTCAACTGACACATTCCATGTACTACCCGGCCGGTTACGTTGCCCCCGACGGCACCGCAATCAAAGCGTACGTTGTTGATGATCCAAACGTCTTGTTCCAAGTCCAGATGGACGGTGCAGGCGCGCAGACCATCATCGGTTCGAATACCTTGTTCGCTGCAGTTCAAAGTACGTCGACCGGCAACACAATCACTGGAAACTCGACTTCGGCTATGGACGCGACTGTCCAGACTACCGCAGCTGCGTTCCGTGTCGTTGCGCATGTGTCAGACCCAGGCGACGCGTTTGTCGACGTTCTGGTTAAATTCAACCCAAGCGCCCACAGCTATCTCAACGCTGTCGGACTGTAAGGAGGAGATAACCAATGGCTATTTCACGCGCACAACTCCTAAAAGAACTGCTCCCCGGCCTGAACGCATTGTTCGGTTTGGAGTACAAGAAGTACGAAAACGAGCACACGGACATTTATGTGACCGAGAACTCCGAACGTAGCTTCGAAGAAGAAGTCAAGCTGTCCGGCTTCGGCGCCGCCCCGGTTAAATCCGAAGGCTCCGCTCTGGCGTACGACAACGCACAAGAAGCGTTCACCGCTCGTTACAACCACGAGACTGTGGCCATGGGCTTCTCCATCACCGAAGAAGCGATGGAAGACAACCTGTATGACTCGCTGTCCTCGCGCTACACGAAAGCGCTTGCACGGGCGATGGCATACACGAAGCAGGTAAAAGCCGCTTCGTTGCTGAACACCGGCTTCACTGCCTTCAAAGGCGGCGACGCAGTATCGTTGTTCAACTCGTCTCACCCCACTGTGGGTGGCGGCGTAAACTCCAACCAGCCAGCCGTTGCTGCTGACCTGAACGAGACCTCTCTCGAGCAGGCCGTCATCGACATCGCTGCGTTTGTTGACGAGCGCGGTTTGCTGATCGCATGTCGCCCCAAGAAGATGATCGTTCCCCCGTCGCTCATGTTCGTAGCAACTCGCTTGCTGCAGACAGAGATGCGTGTTGGCACTGCCGACAACGATCTGAACGCATTGAAGTCCAACGGGTCTATCCCGGGTGGCTACGGTGTGAACCACTACTTGACCGATGCGGATGCATGGTTCCTTACGACTGATTGCCCGAACGGCATGAAGCACTTCGTACGTAAGGCAATGAGCACAGGCATGGACGGCGACTTTGACACGGGCAACGTCCGTTACAAGGCACGTGAGCGCTATTCCTTCGGCGTTTCAGACCCACTGGGCATGTACGGCTCCACCGGCGCTGCTTAAACCCTAGCGATACAAGACGATCAGGCCCTCACTTCGGTGGGGGCCTTTTTCGTTTAGTCCGTATAGACGCACACGTCAGGATGGTATACTGTACGTGTATTACCTGACAGGCGCTACGCGCGACTGACATTAACCCCGACAGGAGATACCCCATGGGAAAGACAACATTTAGCGGCCCAGTGATCGTGACGAACGGCGTAGTAGCTGATATCACAGTCTCGGGATATACAACAGCAACTGCCCCCGCGGTGGCTGGCGCAGGCGCTACAATCTACGTATCCGACGGCCGCGGTGGTCTACCCACTCTGGCAGTAAGCGATGGCACAGACTGGATTTCCAGTGCTGGAACTGCTATTTCCGCGACGTAACCGCACACGATAACCGTCGGGAGACACTCAATGACATCTGATGTACAATCCACACGGCTCGCTACGAGCGGAGTTGTGTTTGGAGGCCCAGCACGGATTAAGTCTGTATGGGTCGCGGGGGGCGCCAACGCAGGCACTCTCACCCTGCGTAATGGCGGCGCCGCCGGGACAGTCGTAGCAGTTATAGACGTACCTGCAGGCGCCGGGTATGACATATCAATACCTGGTGAGGGGTTGCGTTGTTCTTTGTCGGTGTATGCCACGGTATCGTCATTCACCGCAGTCACAGTATTCTACGCATAATACTAAGAAACAGGACGTAGCCCGCTATGAGCACTATAACGCTAACAGTAGAAGAACTAGAAGCTATGCTTGACCGTGCCGCAAAGCGCGGAGCTAAAGCAGCGTTAGCCGAGCTTGGATTGCATGATGACACTGCCTCCAAAGACCTGAACGATGTTCGAGACCTTCTGTCTGCATGGCGAGCCACGAGAAAAACGATGTGGCATACCGCTGTGAAGCTCGTTACAGCCAGCGCGCTTGCGTTTATTGCCGCCGCTGTCTTCATGTCATTAAAAAACGGGCAGTAGGACGGACGCCCTAACAGGAGACGACAATGAACAACGCACGTATGTTTACGACCCTACGCCGCAAAGATAGCGGCGTATTCGGAGGCTCGTTAGGAACCGGGCAAGTCAGTGGTGTAGAGGCCATTGTCGCCGAGTGTATCCTGGAGGGTGCAGACCTCGGGCAAGCCGCGTATATCCTCGCCACTGCGTACGGCGAGACAGGCGGATCAATGCGCCCTGTTCGCGAGAACATGAATTACAGCGCGAGCCGCATCCCCGAGGTATTTGGGCTTAACCGCCGACAGGGCATCTCATCGTCACGCCTGGCGGGCAACGGCGAGCTTCTGGCGAACACCGTGTATGGTGGTGCGTGGGGCGCAAAGAATTTGGGCAACCGCAAAGGCACCACGGACGGGTGGGACTTCCGCGGTTTCTGGATTGGTCAAATCACAGGCCGCCACAACGCTACTAAATGGGGTGAAAACCTGGGGGTAGACTTGCTGTCTAACCCAGCCCTCCTCGACGACTTTGACTTGGCGGTGAAAGGTCTGGTTCGCCCTATGCTGGAAGGCTGGGCCACAGGGCACGCCCTGCCAGACTACGTAAACAGCTACGACTGCGACTACGAGGGTGCGCGTCGTGTGTGGAACGGCACGTTTGCCGCTAAACGATACGCTAAGTACGCACGTGCGTTCCAGGAAGCGCTCGAAGATGCGGAATACAAGCCCGGCGTGCCGAAGCCTGCACTCGTACCAGTTCCTGAAATCTACGAGCCAGAACTGCATTGGGTTGTGGCCGTCATCAAAGGTATGCTTGAAGCGTTTCGAAAGGACAAATCATGAAGGGTTACAGAACAATCGCGTTTAACGTCCTGTCAATCGCGGTGATCTCGGCCGGTGCGTTGTTGCAGTACATCGGGGATTTGCCGTTGACAGACACACAGGCGGGCATCGCTGGATTTATGGCGACTATTATCGTTAACGTCGGTAATATGTACTTGCGTACCAAGACGACCACACCAATGGGGAAACGATCATGATTATCGAACTTATCGGTGGCGTATTCGTCATCATCTCCGGTGCGTTCTTGTACTGGTTTGGTGGTCACAAGCGGGAGAAGAAAATTGACCTTGAGAATGAGAACGTACGGCTTGCTACGGCGGCTCGCATTGATGGCGCGATACGTGATGCTGATGCTGACAGTTATGATTGGCGTGGTGAGTTGCGCGACCGCTAACGACGCTGCGTTTTGCGGCCCGGAGTTCACGGGGGCTATCAACAGACTCGCTGTCGAACTTGACCACCCGTCCACGCGTGATGCGCTAGGCCGCGCCGGGACTGCTGTAGTCAAGGCCACCGACGCAGGGTGTACACAGCCTGTATCACAGCGTAGGCTATAACGGTAAACAAGAGGTGCGCAGATGGCAAAAGACCCACGGTTAGAACGAGCAGGTGTTAGCGGGTTCAATAAACCGAAGCGCACTCCGAGCCACGCGACCAAGTCGCACGTGGTGGTCGCCAAAGAAGGCGACAATATCAAAACCATCCGGTTCGGTGAGCAGGGTGCAAAGACTGCAGGGTCCGCAAAATCAGGCGACTCCGCAAAGACCAAAGCCAAGCGTGCCAGCTTTAAGGCACGTCACGGCAAGAACATCGCCAAGGGCAAGATGTCTGCGGCGTACTGGGCTGATAAAGAAAAATGGTAAAGGATCAAGGCTATGATGTCTAAAAAAATGAACCCGTATGCGACTGCCAAGAAGATGTCCAAGGGCGGTCCCGTAAAGACCAAAGACGCACCCAAAAAAGGTGCCGCCAAAAAGATGGCGCCAAAAAAGATGGCGCGTGGCGGCGCAGTTCGTGGTCAGCCGAAGGGCTTGGCCAAGTCGTCGTGTAAGTAATGGCGGCTAAAAGCACCGTAAACGCGGCTGGAAACTATACCAAGCCTACGATGCGCAAGCGGCTGGTCGCTGCAGTAAAGGCGGGCTCCAAAGGGGGCGACGCTGGGCAGTGGTCCGCACGCAAAGCGCAGATGGTCGCCAAGCAGTACAAGGCTAAAGGCGGAGGCTACAAGTAATGGCCAAAGCAGCCAGCCAAAAAAGCCTATCGAAGTGGGGCCGTGACGACTGGGGAACCAAGAGCGGCTCCAATTCCACACAAGGCGACAAAGCCACGGGTGAGCGCTACCTGCCAAAGAAGGCACGCGACGCGCTTACCAAAAAAGAGTACGCTGCGACAACAGCTGCGAAACGTAAAGGCAAAGCCGCCGGCAAACAACACGTGGCGCAGCCTAAGAAGATCGCGAAGAAGACCGCCAAGGCAGTCCGAAAGAAATGAAACAAGTCGGTAAGGAAACACGGTAATGGCTACGATAGTCCCCGTCATGGCGGAGTTGTTCGAGGAAGCGTTCGAGCGTGCCGGTGTAGAGATGCGTTCGGGGTATGACCTCAAAACAGCACGCCGTAGTTTGAACCTGCTCACCTTGGAGTGGCAGAACCGCGGCCTGAACTTGTTCACGATCGAGGCCGGAACCCTCCCGTTGGTAGCAGGGACCGCCACGTACAGTATGCCTGCAGACACAATCGACCTTCTGGAGCACAGCGTGCGAACCGGCTCCGGCACTTCACAGCGAGACACCACACTGGAGCGCGTAAGCGTATCCACGTATGCACGTCAGTCATCCAAGAATATGGCCGCGCGCCCGTCGCAGGTGTTCATGCAGCGCCTCGCAACCGAAGTTACTGTCACCGTGTGGCCTGTACCGGACGGTGCAGAAGTGTACACGCTGTCGTATTTCCGGCTTCGTGGTATCGACGGTATTGCGTCGGGTATCGGCGGCGATGTTACGTCAGTCCCCCCGCGGTTCGTTCCAGCCCTCGTAGCCGGACTCGCATACATGATTGCTGTCAAAAAGCCCGAGGGCGCAACGCGCGCCCTTTTGCTAAAGCAGGCGTACGACGAGCAGTTCGATCTGGCCTCGGGCGAAGACCGAGAACGGGCATCGACGTTCTTGCGTCCAGGAGGCTGATATGGCCACGGGTAAACACGCTTATGGGATATGCGACAAGACGGGGTTTCGCTACAAGTTAGCGGACCTGGTCACGGAGTATGTCAACGGCACCGCCACGGGGATGCGCGTTGGTAAAGACGTTGCGGACCCGGATCACCCACAGAACTTTACAGGCTCTGTAAAATACACGGACAACACCTCGATACCGAACCCGCGCCCGGACACGTCACCAGGCAACGGGTTGTACGGTTGGGCGCCTGTGTGGAACAGCGCGCAATATATAACGTCGGCCCTCGGCACGGTCACGGTCAAATTGGAGTCCACCGAATGAATTACACCCAACTCACAGCTGCTGTGCAGTCATACACCGAGAACCAGGAGACGACGTTCGTCGCAACGATCGACACGTTTATCCGTCAGGCGGAGGAGCGCATCACGCGTAACCCCCAGGTGCGTATCCCTGAACTGCGTAAGAACGCTACCAGCACCTTGACCACAGGCGGCGTGTACCTCACGCGTCCGGCAGATTTTCTGGCGGTGTCGTCAATCGCGGTAATCGACATGACGGGGCAGTATTCATACGTGTACGACAAGGACGTAAACTTCATCAGGGAAGCGTACCCGAACCCCGCCACACTCGGCCTGCCCCAATTCTATGCCCAGTTTGACGGAGATCGCGTCAACCCTGCGAGCGACGGTCACTTCATCCTCGGCCCGACACCCGATCAGGACTACCCGGTCGAGCTGCATTATTACTATGACCCGCCGTCTATTGTGGACACGGGCACGTCATGGTTCGGCGAGAACGCCGAGATTGCCTTGCTGTACGGCACGCTCCTCGAAGCGTATGCGTTCATGAAGGGCGATGCTGACGTTATGCAGGGATATCAACTCCGGTACGACGAGGGCATGGCCGCATTGGGCGTTGTTGGGCTTCGGTCTGGCCGCGACAACTACAAAGACGGTGAACTCACCGCATAACTGGAGCTGACGTATGTCAATCACACAAGCACTATGCACGTCGTTTAAGCGCGAGGTACTGGAAGCAGTCCACGACTTCAAAACGCACACATTCAAAAT
>Ga0222644_1000362_pt1 | contig 15414 bp, 27 predicted proteins | sample AntAcemetagen291_FD_179800 | JGI IMG/M metagenome (GOLD analysis project Ga0222644, IMG submission 179800) | Saline water microbial communities from Ace Lake, Antarctica - #291 | ecosystem: Environmental > Aquatic > Non-marine Saline and Alkaline > Saline | place: Antarctica: Ace Lake...
CGCCACCGTGCGGCCGAACCACAGGGTCATGTGGAAGCTGGCAGACAGCGCTAGGATGCCACGTAAGGCCCGGTACTGCCGGACTCCTATGGACAAGCGGTCCCGTAGCATTGAGGTCGAGAACACCGGCGCCAGAGGATCGGTGCAGTGCCTCACGGTTGAGCGGAGTGACGGGCTATTTCTATGCGGCCGGTCCTATGTCGTGACGCACAATTCAGAACAGGACATCCTGAACGGCAACTACAGCGTGTTCGACAAGGCCTATGAGTGGTTCACCTTCGGTGCGCGGACCCGCCTCATGCCCTATGGGGCCGTAGCGATAGTTCACACACGCTGGGCACCCCAAGATCTAATTGGACGTGTCGTGGCCGACATGGCCAAGAACGAGGGCGCCGACCAGTACGAGGTCTTCGAGTTCCCTGCGATTCTGACCGTCGAGGACCCGGATACGGGAGGCACGGTTGAGCGGGCCTTGTGGCCAGAGTTCTTTGACATCCCTGCGCTGCTGCGCACCAAGGCCAGCATGCCCACATATCAGTGGAACGCGCAGTATCAGCAGCAGCCGACGTCCGAGGAAGCCGCCATCGTGAAGCGGGAGTGGTGGCGCCTGTGGCTGAAGGACCAGCCCCCGCCCTGTGACTATATCATCGCCTCGCTGGACGCCGCGGCCGAGACCCACAACCGGGCCGACTATACATCGCTGACGGTGTGGGGTGTGTTCATGAACGAGGAAGAGGGGCATCACCAGCTGATGCTGCTCCATGCGATCAAGGAGCGGCTAGAGTTCCCGGAGCTCAAACGCATAGCACTCGAGGTCTACAAGGAGTGGGAGCCGGACGCGTTCATCGTGGAGAAGAAGTCTGCGGGCGTGGCACTCTACCAAGAACTGCGGCGCACTGGACTGCCGGTCCAAGAGTACACCCCGCACCGGGGCACGGGCGACAAGATGGTGCGTCTCAACTCCGTGGCCGACATTATATCCTCAGGTCTCGTCTGGACGCCGGACCGGCGCTGGGCCGAGGAGGTCGTCGAAGAAGTGGCTGCGTTCCCGTTCGGGCCAAACGATGACCACGTCGACAGCACGGTGATGGCCTTGCTGCGGTTCCGCCAAGGGGGCTTCATCGCCTTGCCAACGGACGAAATTGACGAGCCAGAGTATACCCTGCCCATGCGGGAGGGCTATTATTGACACACCCACACTGTTATAGTGCCGCGACAGCACACACTCCGCAGGAGACCCCGAGATGGCCGTGACCAAACCAATGACCCCGTTTGACGTTGAAATTGGGGAAAATCCCGAGCTCGAGACGCTTGATTTCGATATGCCTGACGACGCCAACATCACCAAGATGGCGACCGAGGACGGCGAGATTATCATCGAGTTTGGTGATGATCTGTCGAATGACGAGGATGGGGAGGTCGTGGACCTACCGCACGACACCAACTTCGCCGATATCATGGAAGACGGCGAGCTGCAGTCGTTGGCGGCCGATCTGGTGGCGGACTTTATGTCGGACCGCACGAGCCGCAAGGAGTGGGCCAGCGCCTATATCAAGGGTCTTGACCTGCTGGGGATGAAGATCGAGGACCGCACGATACCGTGGCAGGGTGCCTCCGGTGTGTTCCACCCCATGCTGGCCGAGTCTGTGGTGCGCTTCCAAGCGCAGGCCATGAGCGAGATGATGCCCGCCGCCGGGCCGGTAAACACCAAGACTGTTGGCAAGATGACCCGCGAGAAGTTCGAGCAGTCCGTGCGGGTCAAGAACGAGCTAAACTATCTCATCACCGAGGAGATGGTCGAGTATCGCGACGAGATGGAGCAGATGACGTTCCGGCTGCCGCTGGCGGGCTCCGCGTTCAAAAAGGTCTACTATGACCCGCTGCTGGAGCGGCCGGTGTCTGTGTTTGTGCCGGCAGAAGACTTCGTCATCGCATACGGCGCGTCAAACCTCGAGTCCTGCCCGCGCTACACGCACATCATGAAAAAGGACCCCAACGAGGTCCTCAAACTGCAGGTGTCCGGGTTCTACCGCGACGTCGACCTGCCCGCGGCCGCGGCCGAAAGCAGCGAGATCCAAGAAAAATACGACGAGCTCGAGGGTAACGAGACATCGCTGTCTGACGACGACCGGCACACACTGCTCGAGATGCACGTCGACATTGACCTGCCAGAGCCGTTCGGGGACGAGGACGGCATCGCGCGGCCATACGTCGTGACGATCGACCTGACGTCAAAAACCATCTTGGCCATCCGCCGGAATTGGTACGAGGAGGATGAGAAAAAGCGCAAGCGCATGCACTTCGTGCACTATTCATACCTGCCGGGCCTCGGGTTCTACGGCACGGGGCTGATCCACCTCATCGGCGGTCTGGCCAAGTCTGCCACGTCAATCATGCGTCAGCTTGTCGACGCGGGCACGCTGTCAAACCTGCCTGCGGGTCTCAAGACGCGCGGCATGCGCATCAAGGGCGACAACGGACCGCTGACCCCGGGCGAGTTCCGGGACGTCGACGTGCCGGCCGGGACCATTCGCGACAACATCTTCCCGCTACCGTTCAAAGAACCGTCGGGTGTGCTCTATCAGCTACTGGGCAACATCGTCGATGAGGGCCGCCGCATCGGCTCCGTGGCCGACATCCAAGTGGGTGACATGAGTGCGAACGCGCCCGTGGGCACCACGTTGGCGCTGATGGAGCGGTCGATGAAGGTCATGTCGGGGGTCCAAGCCCGCATGCACGCCGCGATGCACAAAGAGCTGCGCATCCTTGCCCGGGTGGTGCACGACTTCATGCCCGACGAGTACGCCTACGAGGTGGAGGGCAGCTTCAGCCGTCTGGCGGACTTCGACGCCAAAGTGGTTGACGTCATCCCTGTCTCCGATCCGAACGCCTCGACAATGGCGCAGCGCATCGTGCAGTATCAGGCCGCCCTGCAGCTCGCGCAGCAGTCGCCGCAGCTCTACGATATGGGTAAACTCCACCGGCAGATGCTCGAGGTGATGGGTATCCAAGACGCCGACCAGATCATCAAGCTGTCGGAAGATATCGCGCCGAAAGACCCTGTCAGCGAGAATATGGCGATTTTACGGCAAGAGCCCGTCAAAGCGTTCCTCTACCAAGACCACGAGGCCCACCTCGCAGTGCACATGGCAGCTATGCAGGACCCCAAGATCCAGCAGCTCGTGGGCCAGTCGCCGTTCGCCGCGGCAATCGGGGCTGCCATGGCCGCGCATATCACCGAGCACGTGGCGTTCCAGTACCGCAAAGATCTGGAGAAGCAGCTGGGCGTGCCCATGCCGCCAGAAGAAGATCCGCTGCCCGAGGATGTCGAGGTTCAGCTGTCTCAGGCGACAGCCATGGCCGCGCAGAAACTCTTGCAGGGCAATCAGGTCGAGGCCGCGCAGCAGCAGGCCGAGCAGGAAGCGCAGAACCCGCTGACGCAGATCCAGATGAAAGAGCTGGAGATCAAGGACCGCGCGCAGACGCTCAAAGAAACGATCGCCCAGCACGAGATGGCGCTGGAGAAGGCCAAGCTAGAGCTCGACATGGCCAACAAGACGGCCAACATCGAGGTGCAGCGTGAGCGCATCGCAGCTGAAGACGAGCGTGAGGGTGCCCGGGTCGGCGTCCGTCTGGCCACGCAGATCGCGTCAAACAACAGTGCCGAGACGCGCGAAGCGATGAAGGCCGGTACCGAGATTTCCAAGGAGGCTGTCAAAGGTCTCATGGGCCGCAACGGCGGGGGTGAGTGATGGAAGATAGTGTATTTGGCCTGCTCTACCGCCGCATCCGCGAGAAGAGGGAGCCCTTGGCAGACTATCTGACGCAGGGGGGTGCCAAGAACTACGAGGACTATGTCAGGGTATCGGCGCAACACGGCGCGTTGGTCGATATCGAAGAAGACATAAAAGAGCTGGAAAAGCGGTTTATGGACCAGTAAGCTGCTCGACATTCGCGGATGGGCCGCGCACGGCAACGGTGGGCCGAAAACCACTGCAGAGGTGAACATGTACGCTGCAAATAAATTCGAGGACGAAGACCTCAAAGCTAAACTTCCCGAACCCGTAGGCTACAAGATCTTGATCGCCGTCCCGGAGATCAACGAGAAGACCGAGGGCGGTCTTTATATGCCCGACAAACTGAAGCAAGCCGAAGAGACCGCGTCGATCATCGGCTTTGTTCTCAAGGTCGGTGTCGAAGCCTACTCAGACCCGGCAAAATTCCCGGACGGACCGTGGTGCAAAGAGGGCGATTTCATCATTTTTCGCTCGTATTCCGGTACCCGATTTAAGGTGTTGGGCAAAGAGTTCCGCATCATCAACGATGATACAGTCGAAGCCGTAGTGGAGGACCCTCGCGGGTATAGCAGAGCATGAACAACGCAGTTGAAAACGAAGACTTCGAGATCGAAGACAGCAAGTTTGAGATTGAGATCGAGGACGATACCCCTGCTGAAGACCGCGGCAAACCTCGCCGTCCGGAAGGCGCCGCCCCCGACGTGCCCGAGGACGATGAGCTCGAGAGCTACAGCGACAGTGTCAAAAAGCGCATCAGCAAGCTGAAGTACGAGTTCCACGAGGAACGCCGTGCCAAGGAAGAGGCTGTACGCATCCGCGAAGAGGCGATTCGTTTCGCTGAATCTCAGAAGCGTGAAGTTGACGCCATGCGCAATCGTCTGAGCGAAGGCCAAGGTGCTGTCGTCACGCAGGCCAAGGCCCGGGTTGAGACCCAGCTGGACAGCGCCAAAGCTAAGTTCAAGCAGGCCTATGAGGCTGGCGACGCTGACGCGATGCTCGATGCCCAGACAAAGCTCAATGACCTACAAAACGAGATGTACCGGCTGACGAGCTACAGGCCCGCACCGGCAGAAGCGTCCAGTCCAGCCCCGCAAGCGGCCACCCCTGCGTCCTCCCCGCAGGTCCCAAAGCCGCCAAAGCGTGCGCTGGACTGGGCACAGAGCAACCCGTGGTTCCAAACCGATGAAGAGATGACGGGATACGCGTACGGAGTACATGAGAAGCTCGTAAAGAGCGGAGTTGATCCGAACAGCGAAACGTACTACACTCAAATAGACGCTGCGGTTCGCCGCACGTTTCCTGATAAGTTTGACGAGCCTGAACCCGAGGTGAAGACGCAGGCACGTACAACTGGCTCAGTGGTTGCCCCGACGGCTCGTTCGTCGAAAACGCCACGCAAGGTCGTCCTCACCCAGTCTGCGGTGGCTCTCGCCAAGCGCCTTGGACTGACCCCTGAACAATACGCGGCGCAACTTATGAAGGAAAAGACCAATGGTTGATCGGACACCACGCACCCAAGAGACGCGCGAAGTAACGCAACGCAAGTCCACGTGGAAGCGACAATCAGTTATCCCTGCCCCCGAACCTCGCGACGGACTCAAGTTCCGCTGGATTCGCACATCATCTTTGGGCAACATGGATAACATGAACGTCTCCCGCCGGTTCCGTGAAGGATATGTGCCGGTCAAGGCCGAGGATTTTCCTGAACTGAAAGTTCTTTCCGATGTGGGCTCACGCTTCAAAGGGAACATCGAGGTTGGTGGTCTGCTTCTATGCAGCATCGCCGCGGACCTCGCAGACGATCGTGTTTACGGACAACTAGGTGAGGCGCAAGCCCAAATGGAAGCCGTCGACAGCAATTTCATGCGTGAAAACGATCCGCGCATGCCTGTTCTCCGCCCTGAGCGATCCACTCGCCAGACCAATTTCGGCAAGTAATACTTGCTACCATGAAACCCGTTCTTAGGAGAGAAACATGGCTACTGTCGCCACTCCCTACGGCCTCCGCGCAGTCCAAGCGATTGGCGGACGTCCGTTCAGCGGTGGGACCATCCGTGAATATAAGGTGTCAGCCAACAACGCTGCCGCCATTTTCAACGGTGATCTCGTCGTACTTAGCTCTGCTGGTCAGCCTTCGGCTGTCGGCACCTCGCCCGTTGCTGTAAAAATCCCGGCTACCGCCGCGGACGCGACTGCGGGCATCGTTGGTGTGTGCGTTGGTGCACGCTACGTAAACTCGGAAGGCCAGCCCACAGAGAACCACTCTCTGCCGGCGAACCTTGTCACCGGTGGCGCCACGGAAGTGTTCGTCAAGGTGATGGACGACCCAGCTGCACTGTTCCAAGTCAAGGGCAGCGCTGCATTGGGCACGTTCAACTCTGGCACCGCTGGCTCCGGCTGGCCGGGCGCGATCGGCAAGAACGCCGCTCTGGGCTTCGGCACTGCGGGTAGCACGTCGACTGGCAACTCGGGGGCAAACCTCGTGGTTGGCACCAATGGGGCAAGCCTCGCTGTAACGTCCACACTGGCCGTTCGCATCGTCGACATCGTCAAGGGTACTGAGGCGGACGCCTACCCTGAGTTCATCGTCAAGCTTAATGTCGGGGTTCACTCCTACGACAATTCGCTTGGTGTATAAGGAGGGTCATTGAATGGCTACCATTTCACGTTCCCAAATGCTCAAAGAGCTGGTCCCCGGCCTGAACGCCTTGTTCGGGTTGGAGTACGTTAAGTACGAAGACGAGCACGCTGAGATCTACGAGACCGAAAATTCGGAGCGCAGCTTTGAAGAAGAAGTCAAGCTGTCGGGCTTCGGCGCGGCACCTGTGAAGTCGGAAGGCGGAAGCATTACGTACGACACAGCGCAGGAAGCTTTCACCGCACGCTACAACCACGAAACCGTGGCGATGGGCTTCTCGATCACCGAGGAAGCGATGGAAGACAACCTGTACGACTCGCTGTCCGCTCGTTACACCAAGGCGCTCGCGCGTGCCATGGCGTACACGAAGCAGGTCAAGGCAGCCTCGCTGCTGAACACCGGCTTCACCACGTTCACTGCCGGCGACGGTGTGACGCTGTTCAACACAGCGCACCCCACTGTTTCCGGTGCCACCAACAACAACCGTCCGGTTACTGACGCCGACCTGAACGAGACTTCTCTCGAGCAGTCTGTGATCGACATCGCGGCGTGGGTTGACGAACGTGGTCTGCTGATTGCAGCCCGTCCTCGCAAGCTGATCGTGCCCCCAGCACTGATGTTTGTGGCGACTCGCTTGATGCAGACTGAGCTGCGTCCGGCAACTGCCGACAACGACACCAACGCACTACGCGTCATGGGCTCGATTCCTGAAGGCCACGCGGTGAACCATTATCTGACCGATAATGACGCTTGGTTCATCAAGACCGATGTCCCCAACGGCATGAAGCACTTTGCTCGTGTTGCGATGCAGACCAGTATGGAAGGCGACTTCGAAAGCGGAAATGTCAGGTACAAAGCACGCGAAAGATATTCTTTCGGAACAAGCGATCCGCTCGGCATGTACGCAAGCTCCGGCGCATAAAGCCAACAAAATCAAGTAGTTAGGGCCCGCTTTGGCGGGCCTTTTCTTTTTGTGTTGACTACAAGAAAACTACAAGAAAACTACAAGATAATACTACTGACTTGAAGCTTAGTAACGGAGAGTGACATGGCGGCGGCTCAAAAAAAGATAGCGGTGTACCGTATAGAAAACATGGTGAGCGGGACGGCCGCTGGCGAAGGGAAAGTATAAGGGGTGGGCGTTCAGGCGTGCGTAGACAGACTGTTTTCTCTGTGCTACTTTAAGGGCAGGCAAAACTCAGCCATGCAGACAGGACGCCTACCTGACGCTACACAGACTGCACGGCGAAACCTTGTGTAGAAGGACCTGAATACAATGGCTTCGACAACTTTTTCTGGCCCAGTGACCGCCACCAATGGCTTTGTGGGTGACATCACTGGTGCTATCAAGCTCCCCACATTCACTGTTGCCAATGCGCCTTCGGCTGTTACTGCCGGCGCAGGCACCATCATTTTTGTGTCTGACGGTTTGGCTGGTGCGCCGACCATTGCAGTCAGCGACGGGACAAACTTCATCTCCGCTGCCGGCACCACCATCGCGGCCTCGTGAGGTGAATTATGAAATTTGTTCCCCCGAGTGAAGAAGAGCTGGCGCGTCGCGGGTTGAGCCCGGTCCGTGCACGCACGAGCGAAGGCGCGTTCCAAGCCGACGATCCTGCGACACCCGACGTAAATGAGGCATGGACTGCAAAGCCTGCGCCGAAGCCAGTGAAGAAGCCCAAGGGCAAATCCAAGGAGTAAGTCATGTCGTCAGACATCAAAATGAAGCGTGTCACGGCGACAGGCGCATTGGCTGTGGGCCGCGCCCGTATCCGGCAGCTACAGGTGACGACCACCGGCGCGGCGCGGTTCACCATCACTGACGGCTCTGGCGGGGCAGTGCTGTTGGACCTCGATTTTGTCACCGACAGCACCCACATTGCGTACATTCCCGATATGGGAATCTTGTCGTCCAATGACCCCTTTGTGAGCGCGCTGACAAACATCAGCGCCGCAACCATTTACTACGCGTAGGGAACTGAGCGATGGACGTGCTTAACACCATCATGCAGTGGGTTGTTGCGCCAGTGGCCGGATTCGTATGGCTACTACACCTCAAGACACAGCAGAACACGACGGACATTGCTGTCATCAAGGCGCAAACTACCGCGACCAAGGAATCCCACGACCGTGAGTTCAAAGAGGTCAAGGAATCCTTTAAGGCAGTGATGGAAAAGCTCGACAATATAGAACAGCACTTGAGGAAGTGATGTGGACCCAGCTTCAGTCACCTTAGCGATAGGCGCCGCCAGTAAAGCGTTCTCGATGCTCAAGCGCGGCTTCGAGATCGGCCGCGATATTGAGTCTATGCACGGTGACATCCAGAAGTGGATGGGTGCCTCTGCGCAAATCTCCGCGATTGAGAAGTCCACGAAGAATCCAAGCGTTATCACGCGGCTTCTGACAGGCTCCGGTAACATCGAGGCGATGGCCACGCAGGCGGTGCTGGCCCGCAAGCAGATCGAAGCGCAGCGCTATGAGCTGAAGGTGTGGGTGTCGATGACCTACGGCATGGGAACATGGGAGGAAATCCTGCGCACCGAGGGGCAGCTGCGCAAGCAACGACAAGCCGTAATCGCAGAGCAGCAAGCGTTCTTTGAAAAAGTGTTCCTTGGCGCCACGCTTTTTGCTACTGTCGGCATAGGCGGCGGGCTGCTGTACTTTTTTGCAATGTTTTTGAAGGACCTGTAACAATGAAAAACCTGACGGCAATACTCGGAGCAGTAGCCCCCACGCTTGCAACCGCGATAGGCGGCCCGCTGGGCGGCATGGCGCTCAAACTGGTAGCAGACAAGCTGGGTCTCCCTGAGTCAACCTTGGAAGCGGTCGAGGCTGCGGTAACAAACGCCACACCGGCGCAGCTGGCTGAAATCAAAAAGGTCGAGGCGGACTTCAAGGTCAGCATGAAACAGCTGGACGTGGATTTGGTTAAGATCGCTGCGTCAGACCGAGACAGCGCGCGTCGCCGCCACGCCAGCGTTAAAGATATGACGCCCACCGTCCTTGCCGTAGGGACGCTGCTTGCGTTCTTTGGCTACGTTGGGGCAGTGACGTTCATCGACCACGGTGCCGACCTTGGTCTCATCAACGTTGCTGTAGGCTGGCTGGGGGGTAGCGCATCTGCTGTCATCTCCTTCTACTTCGGCGCAAGCAACACAACGGAGAAAACACATGAGCTTTAGACTTTCAGAGCGCAGCATGAGCAACCTGCAGGGTGTAGACGAACAGCTCGTGGCAACTGTGAAGCTGGCGATCCTGACCACGAAGATTGATTTTGGTGTGATCTGCGGACTCCGTACAATAGAGGAACAGCGGGTCCTAGTCGACAAAGGTGCGAGCAAGACCATGCGCTCCAAGCATTTGGACGGCAAGGCCGTTGACCTAATGGCCTACATTGGCAGCAGGGGTTCGTGGGAACTGAACCTCTATGACGACCTTGCCGACGCCATGAAGGAGGCCGCCATAGAGACGGGTGCTGTCCTGCGCTGGGGCGCCGCGTGGCATATACCAGACATCCGCAAATGGAGCGGCACAATGGAGCAAGCCATGAACGCCTATGTAGATTTGCGCCGCAGTCAGGGGAAGCGCCCCTTCATTGACGGCCCGCACTTCGAGCTGGCGTAACCGAGGAGATATGCTGATGGCAAAGAGCCCCGCATGGCAGCGAAAAGAGGGCAAGGACCCGTCTGGCGGCCTCAACGCCAAGGGAAGGGCTTCCGCCAAAAAGCAAGGCATGAACCTCAAGCCGCCCGCGCCGAAGGCAAAAGCCGGAACCAAGGACGGAAACCGCCGCAAGAGCTTTTGTGCGCGCAGCGCGGGGCAAATGAAGAAGTTTCCCAACGCAGCAAAAGACCCCGATAGCCGGCTCAGAAAGGCGAGGAAAAAGTGGAATTGCTGACATGACCATATCTCGATCGAACATGGCGCAACAGATTGCCAAACCCCCTGCGAAGCGCGCCAAGCCTACCGTTACGGCCATGGCCAAGGGCGGTGCTGCCAAGTCCAAGGTCAACGAGGCGGGCAACTACACCAAGCCCAGCATGCGCAAGTCCCTGTTCAACAGCATCAAGTCTGGTGGCAAGGGCGGTGCCCCGGGCCAATGGTCGGCCCGCAAGGCACAAATGCTTGCGAAGCAATACAAGGCCAAGGGCGGGGGCTACCGTGATTGAGCAGGACCTGCGGTCATGGTCCCGTGAGGTCCTCGAGGTGCCGAATCAGCACCTGCGCGGCTTGCCGCCCTGCCCGTACGCCCGCAAGGCGTGGCGGGATAACGCGGTCCTTGTGGTCGAGACTGGTGATATCATGAGCGATGCGCGCAAGCATTGCGAAGAGTTCCACGCCCAAGGTAAGGAACTGCTGATCGTTGCGACGTTCGATCTACCCGAGGCGGGCGCGCTGCACGCGCTGTCCGAAGAACTCAACACGGCGTTCCCTCAGCTGCACTGCATGACGTTCCACCCTGACTATGATGCGGACGACGCAGAGCTGGACTTTCTGACGGACAACGAGTGGCAAAGCGAGGTCTCTGAAGACTACGCAATGCTGTTTGTACAGGATTTGGCGCAGGTCGTCGCCGCTAGTGACAGGCTGCAGCCTTTAGGTTATTATGACGTGTATCCCCAAGACGAGTATGAAGCACTCGTCGTCAACCGCAAACGGAGACTGACCAATGGCGATGAAACCTCGTAAGATGATGCGCGGTGGCATGACCGAGACGCCCATGCCCATGAAGAAGCGCATCGCCGCAAAGATGCCGGCAGCTTTGAAAAAAGCGATGGAGAAGAAAAAGATGATGCGCGGCGGCAAGGCCAAGAAGTGAAAAAGCCGCAGAAAAGCCTGAAGAAATGGAGCGACGAGAAGTGGGGCACAAAGTCCGGCAAGCCGTCGACCCAAGGCTCGAAAGCGACAGGAGAGCGTTACCTGCCAAAAAAGGCTCGTGACGCTATCAGTCCCGCCGAATACGCTGCAACCAGCAAGGCCAAGCGAGAAGGCACTCGCAAAGGCAAGCAATTTGTGGCACAACCAAAGAAGATCGCAAAGAAAACCGCGAGGTACCGCAAATGAAGAAGCCTGTGCAGAAGAAGAACAAGGGCGGCAAAGTCACACGCGGTGACGGAGTCTGCACCAAGGGCCACACAAAAGGTAAAATGGTGTAACTGATGGCCTCCGTCGTACCTGACATTGCTGAGCTGTTCGAGGAGGCCTTTGAGCGGGCCGGTCTCGAGATGCACACGGGCTACGACATGCGCACGGCGCGGCGCAGCCTCAACCTGCTGACGCTTGAGTGGCAGAATCGTGGCTTGAACCTGTTTACCGTGGCTTCGGGCACGATCACCATCGTCGAGGGGCAGGCCACCTATGACGCACCGTCTGACACGATCGACATTATCGAGCACCAGCTGCGGACCGGAACGGGCACAAGCCAGACCGACACCGCGCTGGAGCGCATCAGTGTCTCCACCTATGCCGCGCAGACCAACAAGGCGCTGACCGGGCGACCTACGCAAATCTATATCGACCGGGGCCTTACAACCAAGGTCACGCTCTGGCCGGTTCCTGACGGCACGCAGGCTTACGAGCTGTTCTTCTACCGCTTGCGCGGCATTGACGGGCTCGCGTCTGGCGCCAGCGGTAGCGCTGCGATACCGAGCCGGTTCATCCCTGCGCTGGTGGCAGGTCTTGCGTTTGAGATTGCGTCAAAGAAGCCAGAGGCGGCCAGCCGGGCACTTGTGCTCAAGCAGCTTTACGAAGAGCAGTTCCAACGTGCCGCTGACGAGGACCGAGACAAGTCCTCAACATTCTTTGCACCGTTCTATCCGGGGGGTTTCTAATGCCTCAGTTCGCACGTGGTAGTAAAGCACTCGGTATTTGCGACCGCACAGGGTTTGTCTACAAGCTCAAGGATCTGGTCTACGAGACCAAGAACGGTACGCGCACGGGCTTTCGCGTGGGCAAGGACGTCGCCGATGGTGACCACCCTCAGAACTTTTTAGGCCGCCTGCGCATTAACGACCCTCAGTCGTTGCGCGAGCCTCGCCCGGACGTAAACCGTCTGGAGTCGGTTGGCCTGTTCGGCTGGCGCCCAGTGGGGCACCCAGAAGTCAAACTCACCGGTGCCGTTGGCACCGTCACCGTCGTCATAGGAGACTGATATGGCCGAAAAGAAAAAAGCCAAGCGTGCTAACCCCGTGGATCGGTCCTATCGACCGGTGGCGCGACCCAACCGCACCATTGATCTGACACCCAACGCCGAAGAAGGTGATCAGGTGTTTATCGGCAAGAAGAAGCCGAAGAAAATGGCGGCCGGCGGCATGGCCCGCGGCATGGGCGCTGCCACACGCGGTGGCAAGTTCACAAAGAACGGATAAGCCATGAACTATGCGGAGCTGAAGCAGGCTGTCATTGATTACACGGAGAATGACGAAAGCAGTTTCGTCACCAATATCCCGTTTTTCATCCGGCAAGCCGAAGAGCGCATCTTAAAACAGGTGCAGCTGAGCCTGTTCCGCAAAAACGCCACAGCGTTTACGGACGACGGAAACCCTTATTTGGCGGTCCCGCCAGACTTTTTGGCGCCGTACTCGCTGAGTTTCCGCACAGGTGTAAACGGCGCGAAGGAGTTCTTGGACTTCAAAGACACTTCGCTCTTGCAAGAATACACGCCCGCACAGTCGACGACCGGTGAGCCCCGGTACTATGGTCAGTTTGACGTGGAGTATTTTTTGCTCGCTCCCACGCCCGATGCGATCTACACAATGGAGCTGCATTACCTGTACCGGCCGCAGAGCATCACGGAGCTTGCCGACTCGGGCACGACGTGGTTGAGCACAAATGCGCCCATGGCCATGCTGTACGGATCTCTGATCGAGGCTTACATCTACATGAAGGGTGAGGCCGACGTGCTTGATATGTATGAAAAGCGCCTGCAGGAGTCCGTTGCGGGCATCAAGATACTGGGCGAGGCCAAGGAAAATACTGACCAGTATCGCACAGGTCAGTTGCGCAGGGGGAAACAATGAACTCAGGTTTCATGAACATTGGCGCCGTGGGGGTTCGAACAACCAGCGGCCGCGGATTTAGCACTGAGGAGCTTGCGCAGCAGGCGGCCCAGAAGATTGTCAGCGTTTCGGAAACCGCGCACCCCGCACTGCGGGAGCAAGCCGTGGCGTTCCAAAAGCAGATTGCTGTTGTCGTAGAGCAGTATATGAAACAAACGGTTCGCAGTGACCGCACAACAGTGTATAATGCGCTGACGGACGCAGGCCATCCTGAACTGGCCGAACTCATAAGGGGACTGTGAGGTGGACTATGTTGCTGTCTATGACGAACTGATCGAGCGCGCTCGCGACCGCTCTCGCCAAGGCTACATGGAGCACTCTAAGAAAAAAATGTCGGCTTCTGCGAAGGCTCGTGGTAGTGTGTCTCCAGACACGGAGTTTAAGCCCGGCCACAGGACGTGGAACAAAGGTCTTCCGACCGAGGAGTCCCACAGGTACGGGAAAAAACACTCCCCTGAAACTATTGCCCGCATGCGGGCGGTACAACAGGAAAATTGCGAGGCGCAGTCTGAGCGCATGAAACTGTGGTGGCAAGAAAGAAAAGCCGCCGCCCTAACTGATGGAGGCTCCCCGTGAGTTTTTCTGGAAATTTCCTTTGCACATCCTTCAAGCAGGAAATCCTGCAAGCTGTGCACAACTTCACGACATCGACCGGCGACACCTTTAAGCTGGCGCTGTACACGAACAGTGCTTCGTTTACGGCTGCGACCACGGCCTACACGGCCACGAACGAGGTTGCGAACTCCGGCTCTTACGCTGCGGGCGGCGGTGCGTTGACCAACGTCACGCCCACGACGAGCGGCACCACGGCGTTCACGGATTTCGATGACCTGACCTTCACCTCGGCCACGATCACGGCGCGCGGCGCGTTGATTTACAACGACACCGCTGCTGGCGATCCAACCGTCGCTGTGCTGGACTTTGGTGCCGACAAGACGTCGACCGCCGGTGACTTCCAGATTGTCATGCCTACCGCTGATGCTTCGACGGCGATCATTCGCATAGCTTGAAGCACGCGGGGTGATCGGAATCCCTGATCCTGCTTAAAGGTTAACTAAACAATGGTCACTCTCGTAAATAGAGCAAAAGTATCCACTGCTACAACTGGCACTGGCACAATCACGCTTGGCTCTGCTGAGAGTGGCTACCAGACCTTTGCTGATGCTGGCGTGGTTGACGCTGATGTGGTTCGCTACGTCATTGAAGATGGCACAGCTTGGGAGATTGGTTCGGGCACCTACACGGCCTCTGGGACTACGTTGTCACGCACGGTGCTTGAGAGTTCCAACGCTGACGCAGCTATCAACCTGTCAGGTACTGCTGTGGTGTATGTGTCGGTAGCGGCTGAAGACCTTGCAGCTATCCAGACGCAGTTGGGTACCAAAGCTCCGCTGGCAAGCCCCACGTTCACTGGCACGGTCAACGCCACGACTGTAGACACCACCAACCTTGAGGTCACGAACATCAAGGCCAAGGACGGCACGGCGTCTGCCACGATTGCCAACAGCACTGGCGTGCTGACGGTGGCCTCGTCTGTTTTGACCACAACCGACATCAACGGCGGCACGATCGACGGCGCGACCATCGGCGGAGCGAGTGCTGCGGCTGGCACGTTCACGAACCTCGAGGCCAACGGCACGATCAAGCTGGACGGGAATTATCCTGTTGGCACGTTGAACGTGGCATTAGGTGCTTTTTCTCTTATTGGAAACACCACGGGCTGCAACAACACAGCCTCGGGGTCCAGCGCCCTCTGCAGCAACACCACGGGCGGCAACAACACCGCCTCGGGGTCCAGCGCCCTCTTCAGCAACACCACGGGCTGCAACAACACCGCCTCCGGCCTCAACGCCCTCTGCTGCAACACCACGGGCACCCTCAACACAGCCTCGGGGTCCAGCGCCCTTCGCTGCAACACCAC
>Ga0222644_1000363_pt1 | contig 15413 bp, 17 predicted proteins | sample AntAcemetagen291_FD_179800 | JGI IMG/M metagenome (GOLD analysis project Ga0222644, IMG submission 179800) | Saline water microbial communities from Ace Lake, Antarctica - #291 | ecosystem: Environmental > Aquatic > Non-marine Saline and Alkaline > Saline | place: Antarctica: Ace Lake...
GGGAGGGGGGGGGGCATTCATGTATATTTTTGTTTTTGGTTTGGTTTTTCCTGTGTCCTATCTCTCCGAAGGCAGATACAACCCATCAAGTGAAACCTATAGTTCAACCTCGAGAGTATGTGTACTTCCTATATAAATGTATCCACACCCTAGCGTCTAGATCTCAACTCCCTCCTTTCTTGTCTTAGTTCGACTATCTGAATATGTTTATGTACGCACAACATATGCTCACACCTCACGACATGCAAGACGCTGAGGAGAATGCCATCAGAACATAGGTCACGTCTCGCCCCGGACTCGTTCCCTAGCAATCTCTCCCTCAGCGTCCATATGCTGGTCTATGTCTCTCTCTAAGGCCACCCCCGTGTGCAATGGCCCCCCCTACCCACGCACGTGAAAGCCGTGTTAAATTTTGGCATTCAAGTCCCGTTTCAACACAACTCGCACATTTTTGTTGAATTTGTTGGCATTCAAGTCCCGTGATTACACACATGTGCACTTGCGATTTATGGTAGGAGTGGGGTGGGCCTGTACATGCTCATTGATTTTTGTTCTATTCTGACCGGCTTCTTTCAACACAGCTCGCAAATTTGTGTTTAGTTTTTTCGTACCTTCTTTGGGCGCTTCTTCGTGAATGGAAAATTCGGCAATCCCTGCGGTATGTTGAGCGATTTCAAAAGTTCAAGAGCAATGCTCTTAAAATCTTTGAACAGTGCTTGCGCGCTCGTGATGCCCAACTCGCAACAGATTACATTGCACTTATCTTCAGATGTCTGGCTGTTGTCGAACCATATGGTTGTTGGCAGTTTTGCTATCATGTACATTGTCGCCACTTGTTTTTGGCTGATCTTTTCGATTGCTCCGAATCTACGAACTTCGCATAAGAGTTGTCCCCACCCGCGATGATTGTCGAGACACACAATTCCTGATTGCCAGGGCGCCGCTGAGCACAATTCACAAATCACTTCAACTTCGCTGACTATGACTGTGCTTAGGCAAACAGATTTATCCACGTGTTGCACTAATGCAACAAGCATAAGCTCACACTTTTCATCACCTGACGAGAGAAAGAAAAAAGTATTCAATGTTTCAACTCACAAACACGCACAGAAAAATATGAAATGATACACGTACATGACATCTCACAATCACACCTCCATAACGCTCTTTAAATTCTGTAGTGAACTTGTCCCCATAAAAACTGCCTGATGATGTGTGTTGTGCCAACTGTGCCGGCTGCGGCGGGAAGAGCTGCGGCTGAGGTGGTGAAATTGCGTGATCTGTGGTACAGGAAATGTCAAGTCAGCTACACAACAGCAAATGTCAAGCAGTTGTACCCACAAAGATACCAGTAATGAGTGAATGCGAGATGGTAAGGAAAAAAAGTGTGCGAGAGAAAGCGAGAGAAATTTTGATGCTAAGTTTGCAAAAACTGTTTCCCGCTCGAAAACTTCGCCGATCAAGAGCAGGAAGACATGGCAACAATTGACATCGAAAGTATCATACCTATGCCTTGCATGTGCGAAGGATGACGAAACGAATGCTGGAGAAGCTGCTGCTGAAAAGAAAATGGCTGGTGTGAGTGACCGTTCACAGGATGAAAAAACGGAGAATGGAAACTTGAAAACTGGTGCTGGAATGGAAATAACTGCAGTGATTGACCGGTCCAAAATTGCGACATGTTAGGTTGCATCATGTTAAGACGTTGCTCAAACTGAACATTCTTTGTTCGTAATTGATGGTAAAGTGCAAGTTGCTCCAAAGTCATCGAACGCTTCACTTCGGATCGTTCGCCAGCACCCTATGTTGCAAACTGAATAGATCCTTCCAGGGGCAAGCCCTGGCAGCAAGAGGCCCCCCTGTTGCTCTTCGGACAGACCAAGCAAGAGGCCTCCCGTTGCTCTTCGACCACACGCCCCGTTTTTGCAAACCCTTGACTTGCTCTTCGACCACACGCCCCGTTTTTGCAAACCCTTGAGGCTTGACAGGCCCCTTGTGAAACGTGTGAAAATGGACCCGAAAAAGTTCCAATTTTTTCCAAAAAACAAATGTTTTGGTGATTTCTCACCTAAACATTTCCAGTTCCAATTGCAGTTGAACACAAAAAAGATTTTTACTACCAAAAAGTACTTTTTGGTAGTATTTTCAAAATCATCATCATTACCATTGGACATGTCATGTGTTGACGATGATGTGATGAGACCTTTGGAATAGGCAACGTGTTGCCCACAGTCTGGGCAACAAACATCGATTGGTGCATTCAATGGCTATGGCTTGCCAATGCCAGGACCATCGCCTTTCCATGCATGCACTTGCGTCAAACAACGTGTGTTGGGCAATGTGAAAGCTCAAGAACAAGTTGGAACAAACTGAGCACGAGCAGAAAAATGCTGAGAATACCAACAAATCAAGCATGCTGATGTGTGGTGGTGGAAGTTGGGAGTATGGGGCATGCGACTTGCGAGCACTTCACACGTAATGGCAATAAGCAACAAAAACGAAGATGTTGGCAATGCAAAATAGATCCAAAGGTGGTGGGGGGCGGAAGCTATATGTGTATGCTGTGTTGTACACGTCTTGATCGATGCAAGTGCAGCGACCACAATTTCGCGAGCTCAAAACAATGTCCTGGGAGTGCCAACACGAATAGATTGCTAGTCCGTAGGACAGCCACCACAAAACAAAAACAAACCAAAAAAGATAAACATACCTTGCAGAACATACCATTCTGTCAGGAAAATGGGAAGCATACACTGGCATCGCCTGCACCAGAAAAACCTGCAGTTTGCGAGAATATGCAACGTTCAAGCCCGAGCTGCCAGCACATTTCAAAACGAACAGGACGCCCAAGAATGATCAAGCGCTGTTGGCAATGCAAACTGGATCCTGCAGTTGTTGGAGGAGGAGAGGATCTCTGTGCAAGGCATTTCCAGCGCCGTGACATATGCAGATGTCCCCCTTGGATTGAAAACAATTTGGAAGAAGTAGTGGCCCATACACACATATTGCTGTCAATGCAACCAACGTACAGCGCTTCTGCAGCGAAATGCGCGGTGAGACGGCAACGCGTATTATGGAAGTACGGTGTTGCCCTGCAGACGACAGGGGTTGGCATACCAAAATAATTCTACTCTCACCAGGTCTAACCACAGACACGGTATTCGAATAGGAGGGGCAAAGAAACACACTTCGTATGACCAACACAGGAACTAAACTGTGAATATTTTTGTGGGAAAAAGTGTTCACAAGAAATTATTTCTTGAAGATTCATATCAGTGGACATACCAGCTCCAAGAGTCGCATATGTAGGCTTGAATAGACGTCAAATGGGCAGTACGGGTGTCTGGATGGCTGGGAGAATGGGAATCCATGAGTGAGGACAGATTTTGGCTGAGGGGTAACATTCCGGGACAGGTGCAGACTTGGCACAGAGCTGGACGATTGTCCTTACTTCAAGCAGGATTGCAAGGTCTACTACCCTCAGACCCAAAAACTCAGGTGTTCTCTTCACCAGGCCACGAAAATTGGGGGGGGAATTCCTGCTCATGACCATGGGCGCGCGGCAGCCACCTCGAAAATTTGCACGCAGCAGTGCCAACTGGTTTTTTGATGCTGTGCACGTCCACCAAGATATGACACTTCCCCCCCGCCTCCACCACACCCTCACTTTACTCCCTCCTTGTCCCCTTCCACAACCGTCACCCCATAGCCATCTCTGTTTTGACTATAAAACAGCCTGTTTCATGTGCACCACTGGGCTTCGTCTCAACAGTCGCCAAGGAAAGAGCAATCATTCACATTCACTCAAAACATTCAATCCACAATCACAAACACCCAATCCCCATACCCTTTGACAAAGTATATAAAAGACATTGGTTGTACCCCACTCCTCTCCTCACCAAAACCGTTCGTTACTGGGGCGTGCACAAACACCGCACAGGTTGGCGCCTCTTTGAGAGTAGAATTTTTATTGAAAACTGAAAGTGGGTATCTAAGGGATGCGGAAATTACTTGATTCACCCGGGCAAACCTTGAGTATTCCCTCCGCTTTGACACCCATAGGTAAAAGATTCGACGGTAGTTTTGTACATGTGATCTTGACACGGCAAACCTGCAACCAGCGCTCCAACACAGATGCAGAAAGCAAACGCCGAGCGCTAAGAAATTGTTTTTCCAAGCGAATTTGCTATATATTTCAAATATGAAAATATAGAGGAGACTGCAATATAGGGTTATGAACAACATTAGTACTTGCGTTTGGAGACGCAACTATTCAAAGTAATGGTTGCATTGTCTAGTTTTATGTTTGCCTCAATATTTGTGTCACATACAAGAATGATGACAATGCATACACAGACAGTGTGGACACCACCCTGGTACGCTTCCATGCATGGCTTCCTGTGTGCACATGTTGTGTCTGTTTCAAAGGTTTGCCGAAAATATGATGATGATGTATCCACGATTTCCCAGAATCCGGCACATGCTTCCATTGGGTCTAGGTTTTGGTTTGGCTTCGTTGTCGGTAGGCCCTTGTTTAATGCATGGAATCGTTCATGGATTGCCCCCTCCACTTTTCTCACACACTTTTTGTTTTTTCTTTCTTTTGTCAACCTGACTTCCTTAAATGTTGAACTTGAAAAAAAAAGAAAGAGTTGGCGTTGAAGGCACGAAACTTCTTTGACTGTTTCTTATGGACTTGGGGCTCAAGCGCCTATAAAGCAGTCTCCGCCGGCGACAACTCCCAGCCAAGCTCAAACTGGCTTTTATTTGATGTTAGCATTCACAAACCACTTCCAACTCGGTTTGTACACCACCATAACAAAACAATGCTGGAGTGTCTACTTGTTCGTCGGATCTTATTAGACCAAGGTTAACTTAAGAAATTTACCGTGACAACCCAATTGAGGTTCAAGTGCCTATACACCGGTCTCCGAACAACTCCCAGCCAAGCTAACGCTGGCTTTTATTTGACGTGACAATCCACAACCCTGTCACCCGGTTTCAGAGTAGAGTTTCTATTCATGCGCGACTTGTAAGTCTTACCCAAACAGTACCTTAGCTAAGAACCCGCCCTAACTACTCTTCCATGACCACCCCCTCGAGCAATCTAGTGGTCTCCAAGTCTTCTTGCAAAACGCATCCAACCGTCATGCCCTTTTGAGAGTAGAGTTTTTATTGAAAACTGAAAGTGGGTATCCGAGGGATGCGGAAATTACTTGATTCACCCGGACAAACCCTGAGTATTTAAGTTCCCTCAGTTTTAACACCCATTGGTCAGCTCCACCAGTCTCCGCCCCCGCCCGTTCCGGGGGATCTAAGAAGATGTCCCAGTCACCAGACTCACGCAATTCGAACATACAGAGACGTATGGACAGACCGCATGCTGTGTGTACTTTAGCAAATGTGTATGACTTATATTGGCTTGACTTACAGGATGGTTACGGGAGATAGAAACTGGCACGTAGAAACTGCAGACTGAAATTTGGCCGGTTTCTTCACTATTTTCAGAAACCTGCTGGCAGGCATTTGGGGCAGTTTCTTAAGATTTATAGAAACTGGGTTTAGAAACTGGCTGGCTGCCTTTCCAGGATTTTTCTATGACTCAGTCGGATTTTTCTATGATATCTATGATTTTTCTAAGATTTTCCAGGATTTTTGAATCATTCTTGTATGATTTCTGTTTGATTCTATAGAAGTCATCACAAAAATTCTGAAAAATGATGTAGATTGGAAAAATCATTGAAAAATCTCACAAAAAATCATCAGGGAAAATAATATGATTTTTCTGATTTGTATGATTTTCTTTGGTTTCTAGAGGGTGTGAGTCGCTGGCTGGAGAGGCAGTTTCTTAATGGTTCATAGAAACAACACTGGCAGGCTGGGTTTCTGACTTCATCATTGTGTGTTTAGAACAACTCCAGCTTGGTCAGAAACAGTGGTTTCCATCTCCCGGAACCACCTTGTATTACCCGCATTATAATCATGCCATCCAACACCTTGACACAACCAAACTGGTAAATATTCCGACAGAACACAGTGTAATCGCTGTGCTCGCCAATAGTTAGAATTGACACGGAGTGGTGTCGTAAGCTTTTATATATCAATTAACAATCATACACGCGAATAACTTGGTATGTGACATGGGTTTAACATTACACTATGCGTAAGATTCAAATAGTAGGTAACATGTATATATGTCGAACTCTCAGCACCTACATATATATTTTTAAGTTAATAAACAATTATTTCTCAAAAACATTGGAAACACTCGCTGAGCGCGGCGTCTCAGATGTGGGTTAGGCACCTGTCACATTATTTCCAGTCCAGGTGCATGACGATTTTTATTCAACTTAACACAGATTCCTGATCACACGACAACAGAACAACAAGCCAAGTACAATTCCCAACCAATTATTCCGGTGGTTTAAGATTTGAACACACGAGTGCTTCTACGCACACCAAGCTTTGATGTTGTTTTGGTTTTTGTTTTCGGGGTTGCTTTGGGCTTATTTCGAATGATGGTGAAAAAAAAGGCAATTTTCAGAATCCCTGCCTGGTGGCCAAGTTTAACCGATCTATGTCGGAGGTCTGCTGGAAACGAAGAGTATGTGCCAGCATTATTACCATATTTCATGCTACCTTCCTTATGCCATGCCCCAGAAACATGCATTCCACTTGCCCCTGTGTTCACATCGATGCCAAAAACCAAACAAAAAACACATGAATTCTCACACATAACGTCAATCGGCACAGTGGAATAGCATACACTGTGATTTGTGCGCATACAAGCAGAACATATGTATACCGGGTGATGATGGGTGTATATGTGTACATGTTAAATGAAATTATCAATTTTATGAATTACTGACCTACACTGAGTTTGAGGATAATCGTGTGACCAATTCCCTCCCCTTTGTTTACTCTGTTTTGTGCGGTTTGAGCACTCTCTCCAGGATATCCACCCTCTTCTATATCTGGGTAAATACAAACACAAAAAAATATTTATAAGTTGGTTGTGTGTCGTCTGTGCTGCTGGCTGGTGCGTGCATATTACACAAATCCACCACACAAAAACGAGAGTGCATGGAAACAGTTACATCCAAAATAGATACTGTTGTCTGTGTGCGTCGGGAAAGTGACGAAATCGCCCTGCGTTTGGTATAAAAAATCAAACATGTCCAACAATACAGTGACCTCCTTCAGGTATTCAGCCTGCACATCCATAAGGAGCACAGAAGTTAGGAAAGTGCATGTTACAACAACCATATGGGATAACTGAGTCGTTCACGGGTACATACCGAGTGCTTGTCTATGATAGCCATTTTAACGAGCTGAAGTGCGCTGGCAGCCAAGGCAGCGAGTCCCTTGTGTGCTCCGGTAAACACTGACACATCCATTTTGTTGACCCTGAATGTATTCATGTTCTGTATGTTGTCGACTTTGTCTTGGTGAAGCTTGGGGTCTGTTTTTGCAACACCAGTCTGGGGGGCCTGGACTGGATAATTGAATGGTGCTGAATTTAGCACACGGCGATTTTTCTGACCAAGACCTTCGAATCGCGCATTCTGCGGCTTCCTGGCGTCCTCCAGCATTTCTGCAATGTCGTCATATTTTGAATGTCTACTATCCTCACAATGTGCGACGAGCTCATCATATTGGCAAAAACGATACTGCTTATAGGCGCCTTTCTCGTCATCAACTTCACGTCTCTGGTAAAAATCTCGACACATCTTACACTCATAAAATTGTAAATCAAACCCATCTCGCATTGCCAATGCAACCTGTGGTACGTGAAGACAGTCTGCTTGGTCGAGAGAACCAGTTGATATCATGTCAGTTGCGCGCGTGTATGCCAGAGAACCAGTCGAAATCATACCAGCAGGCGCCGCAGCACGGTCCGAAAAAATATCCGAAGCTGTCGTAGCACCGGCAGGATCAATATCAGCAGACCCCGTTGAACCGGCCAAATCGATATCAGCAACCTTTGCCATTACCAAAGGTTGCAAAAGAAGTTGCCTGCGGTTGAATTTTGTGTCCTCGGCTTCCGTTGCAGTTCCTTTTTTTCGTTGCATGTGATCTTGCTCTACTGGTTGTATATGATAACGCTGTATAGGCGCATGTGCGTGCATAAAATGCATACGCAAGACCTGCTCGGTGTACTCCTGGTCGCCTGCACCGGTGCCAGCACAGGCAGCGCATTTGAAAACAGGCGCTGCGTTCGCGGCCGCGGTTTGTTTTTCCTTGCGCGCTTCATCTTCTTTCTGCTTTGCCAACTTGGCACCGCACTCCAGCTCGCGACGATCTTCTGCTTGTGTGGCCTGTTGTCTCTGCATCTCAAAAATCATAACATCTAATTTTGACAGTCTGCCGAAGGCGGACATAGCGGCCCCCAATGACCGGGTCACAAGCGTGTCACCAAAATATTCAAGCAACGAACCTGGATATTATTTTGACACAAGGTTCGTATTGACTTTGGTCACTACCAGTCAGGTTAGTGGACATCATATCTTCGAGATATCATGAAGATATCACCAAATGTGTACCAAACTACATCCTGCTTATTACAGTATTCCATGATTTGATACTTACTCTTTCTGGGATGATATAGCACAAGCAAAAGCAAAAAGGTGAAAGTACCACAAGGCCGCACAGGCGACCCAAGCAACAGCAAAAGCAAAAGCAAAAGCAAAAGCAAAGCAAAAGCAGGATGAGCAAACGCACACGCAAACGCAAAAGCACAAGCAAAAGCAAAAAGCAAAAGCAACATCACAAGCAAGAGCGAAAGCAATAATAAAAGCAAAAGCAAAAGCAAAACTCAACGCAAAAGCAAAAGCAAAAGAAAAAAGAAAAAGCAAGAGCAAACGCACTCGCAAACGCAAAAGCACAAGCAAAAGCAAAAAGGTGAACATACCACAAGGCCGCACAGGCGACCCAAGCAACAGCAAAAGCAAAAGCAAAAGCAAAAGCAAAGCAAAAGCAAACGCAAAAGCAAAAATCAAAAGCAAAAGCAAAGGCAAAAGCAAATGCAATAGCAAACGCAAACAAACACACAAACGCAAAAGCAACAGCAAAAGCAACAGCAAAAGCCAAAAGCAAAACCAAAAGCAAAAGCAAAAAGCAAAAGCAACATCACAAGCAAGAGAACGCAAAGGCAAAAAGCAAAAGCAAAAGCAAAACTCAAAGCAAAAGCAAAGGCAAAAGCAAAAAGAAAAAGCATGAGCAAACGCACACGCAAACGCAAAAGCACAAGCAAAAGCAAAAAGCAAAAGCAACATCACAAGCAAGAGCGAAAGCAATAATAAAAGCAAAAGCAAAAGCAAAACTCAACGCAAAAGCAAAAGCAAAAGAAAAAAGAAAAAGCAAGAGCAAACGCACTTGCAAACGCAAAAGTACAAGCAAAAGCAAAAAGGTGAACCTACCACAAGGCCGCACAGGCGTCCCAAGCAACAGCAACAGCAAAAGCAAAAGCACAAGCAAAGCAAAAGCAAACGCACACGCAAACGCAAAAGCACAAGCAAAAGCAAAAAGGTGAACGTAACACAAGGTCGCACAGGCGACCCAACCCAGGCGGACATACCTGCGCTCAGTGACCGGCCGCGACGCCCAATGACCCAGTCACAAGCGTGTCACCAAAATATTCAAGCAACGAACCCACGGGTCTAAACGTCCTCGCTAAAAATCGACGAAATTGACATTCAAGTTCATCGATTCAGGCCTCGAAGTCGCAAAAACGAGATTTCAGACATTTCTCAGGGGGAAAAAGTGCGTTATTCAAATAGAAATGTCAGATTCGAGAATTTCATGCACATGGAATGGAGCGAGGAGAAGTTCTTAAAAGGTATTGTGGGTGACAAAAGGAGGCTAAGCTTTTGAAACAAACACCAACAGATAGAACTTTTATTTATGCAGCTAGCGCGCTACAATATAATGCATGAAAGAGTTTTAAAGTATCAAAAAACAATACCAGAAAAATTGGCTAACACATACAATCTATCAAGACATAATTTTGATATCAAATTGGTCTGATTAGCATGTATCTACAGCTCGTCAGCTGCATGAGCAAAAGATCTGTCATTTGAAGCTTGTTTCAGAAGCATAGCTTAATTTGGTGACCCACACTACCTTTCCAGAACTTCTCCTCACTCCATGCAATGTGCATGAAATTCTCGGATTTGAAATTTTGAGTTCAGAATAACACTTTTGCCACTGAGAAATCTCTGAAATTTTGCTCCGTGTAAGAGGTTTAGACCCGTGCAACGAACCTGGATATTATTTTGACACAAAGGTGTCTCTTAGGATGAAAAGGTTTCCATATTTGCCGGTGCTTGGTAGTAGAAAAATTAAATTTGTTAGTCAATTTTATTTTCGTATGGACTTTGGTCACTACCAGTCAGGTTAGTGGATATCATATCTTCGAGACATCATGAAGATATTACCAAATGTGCACAAAACTGCATCCTGATTACTACAGTATTCTGAGTTGCATTGTTACCAGAAGAGTGTCAATCTTCTCTGCCAGTGGCTTGTGACGAGAAATTACTACAGCTGTTTCACATGAAATGATACCACAAACCTTTTTTCGCAGTCCATGATTTGATGTTTGTGTTTTTGATGTTTACATGATTTGATGCTTACTCTTTCTGGGATGATATCTTGCAGAAAAGAGGGCACAACAATCCCAAACATTGTGGAAACTGTTTAAATCCACAACGTTTCGGATTGTTGTGCCCTCTTTTCGGGAAGATTCGAGAAGATCATATCATCCCAGAAAGAGTCAGCAATGATTCTTCGAGAACATTCTGATACATATCTGAGAACTATAAGAATACATTCTTGTAATGAAATCTTCAATTTCAACAAGAAATCATCACAAATTTTTTTGAATCATGTATGCTCATTTTACTACCGAGTTGCGAGCTCTATTTCTACAAGAAATCAAATGTCTTCTAAGAAAGAGTCATCAATGATTCTTAGAACAGCTTCTTTTATTCTTCAGTAGACACTGAGGTCGGAATTTGTGCTCGGAGAACACATTCCTACACAATATGTTCCCTTTGAGAGGGTACACATCTGCGAAATGGAGTCGGCAGCGGTACAACTATGGCTCCAACAACAAGAAGAACAATTGCAATGTAACCCAACAATCCCCTCACTTGACCAGTGATTGTTTTGGATTGTGAGCAATCACTACCCCAGGAAGCCTCGTACCATTGCGATAACAATGGTCTTGCAGTGGTGTTGGTCAGAGTCAAAGGCATACCAAGCGAGCGCTCTCCATCGAGGCATCCTTTGCACACATGAATCTAGCAACGTTGTTGTACAAAGGTTTTCAACATGTATAATTACTCAACATGCACAATGATTCTTGGGCAGGTCAAATGCAGCATTTGCAAGTGAAGGCAAATCACCTGCGGTGGCAGCATCATTGTCACCTGCGGTGGCAGCATCAACAGGAGCAACAATTACAGAACCTCCTTGAACACCGGGCTTTACAACAACAGCACGAACGGCAGCAGTCATCACAAGTTCCTGACATTTCTCGCTATTATGCGCACAATTCCGTGCACCAGACGCATCCACATCAGCTTGCTGCCTCCGATGTTGGACCTACCAGCAAATGCATCAAGAGTGCACAAGGCAGTCATTACCAACACCGCAAAGCAATTTCCAAATATTGGTTGATGGCATCTCTTATTGAGTTCTGCCCTGAAGGTAGTTTGGAATTTTCCTGGTCGGCCTCTCCACACACAAATGCGGGACCAAATGTGCAGGAGACGGCGACAGATCTTCCAGAGTGCACAATAGGCCTTGTCTGGTATGAATTGACGGGAGAGAACATTGCTCCGATGTATCTTTTGAAAGCACTTTCGCAATTGAAATGTGCCACAGATCCCAATTCTTGGCACCATCAGATGCTGGATTGTTTTGTGAAGGGTGCCAAAAAGCAGAAGGTGGCAAAGAAACCCTGTGCATCTGAAATCTACTCGGATATTTCGATTGGACGTGTCCTCCAACGCCAGTTCACAGATGTGAGGGGGTTTCGAATTGTTGATTGCGATCAGCTCCAACAGATGCATATGAACATTGAATGTGTGACGACATTTGGCTCTGGTGCCGCATGTCGTGCCCCTATTACGCTAGAGCAGAGGATTTGTTGTTTCAAAAAGGCAATGGAAGGAAATCGGACGGGAAAGCGCAATCCGGATGATTCATTAGTGGAGGGGTTCTCATACGACGATTTACTTGCACAATGGCAAACATACTGCCGACGACTTCGAGGTGTATTACTGAAAGACGTCAAAATACCATCGCAAGAGACATCGGATGCTTCTTCTCCGATCAACAAAACTGACACATTGTCTTGTTTTCCGACTGACAACATTGACTTATTACGGAGAGGTATCCATGTACAATCTGAACAACCGGAAATCGATTCTCAAGCTACCGATGTCAGCAATCTTCGGCATAGATTGATGATGTCGGAAAATTTTGTTGACAAACTTCAAAAAGAATTGCTCAGCATACAGACAGAAGGAAAAAAAAATGAAAGCGTATTGGTAGAGGGTGGATGGGGTGGGGTTTTGGGGAGGGGGGGAGAGGGAAAAGAGGAGGTGGTGGCGGAAGCCAGATGTCAGATACTTGCAAACAACTGCGGGAAAAGCGGTGACAAGGTGTAGCAAAAGTGTCAACGTTCGGTGCATGACATCTTGGAAGAGTTCGTTTGGCAAATTTTCTCTTCGAGGAGTAGCGCATCCGTCGATTGCCGAAAACGATGATGCGGAGTCTGAACTGCATGAATGCTGGAGTCAATCCGGTCTACAACCGTGAAATCTGTGGTTGGGATGAAAGACCACCCCAAGGAAAAGTAGAAAATCGCATATACCCAGGCGATACAGCACATTGCCACTTCAAAAGGACGCCTACTCATCTGTACAAAAGGCTCATGAGGGTATTGTGTGTAATATGATCGTTGTGTGTAATATGGAATCAGTTGTTGATGACATAACAATATTTAGGAGTGTGTGTGAGTAATTAAAAAAAAAAAAAAACGAATTGATTCCGAGGGGTGAGAGGCGAACCACAGATTTTTGCCAAACGTAATCCTTCAGTTTCTAATACTCCCTGGCAAAGCATTTTTTAGATGATCGTGCACTGCCATTTGAATGCCTGCAATTGTTTTTTTAGATCTTCGAATCTCTGGCGAGATACAGTATTTGAATGGACCCATTGGTTACTGAAAAAAGGCAACAATCTGGAAAGTAGCCTGCATTGCGCATGTTGGGGCTGTTATTCACGATTATCAAAGGGAGGGAGCGAGCTGATGAAGAAAGCGCCTCTGATGGAAAGGTTGCCCAGGCGATTTGACATCGTTGAACACCAATGAAGTCAACTTCTGCACGCACAGTCGAACATACCAGCTCGAGGCGTCTGGGCCATCCGGCCTGGGCCGAGTTTTTTAGATTTTTTGGTCCAACCTCCCACCCCTCGTTCTGCCTCCTTTTGATGACCTGAGCAACTCAGAAAATAGATGAATTTTTTTGGTTTCCATAGGGATTAGAGTTGAGAAAGGTAAACCCGGTTTAAGAGAGAATGATGTCAGCTGAAACAGTTGACACGAGAGATAGTGAAATTGTGAAACTCCTCAAGTTGAGGTGGTGTCATACGCAAACACACACACAGTCTAGTGCACGCATACAGCATAAACACACATACACAAACACACACACGCACACACACATACCAACAAGCACACAAACACACACCCACACACACTTACTCGCGCATACAAACACACACTCACACACACACAAACAAGAACACACACAAACACACACATACAAAATCAAACATACAAATACACACACCAAGACACAAATATTCATATAACACACATACTCTGACAAATACAAACAATCGCGCCCACGCATACAAAATAAACACACATACGCAAACACACACACACAAACATACATACCAATCAGCACACAAACACACAGCCACACACACTCACGCGCGCATACAAACACACACTCACACACACACAAGCACACACACACACACACACCCACATCCAAAATCAAACATACAAACACACACACACTCAAAACCACCAAGACACAAAAATTCATACAAAAACACATATACTCTCACAAACAAACACACGAGCGCAAACGCACAGACACCAATATACACAGACACACACAGACACGCACAGACACACGTTCTTACAAACTTGAGCACTGATGAAAACACAATCAGATGTTTGATCTCTCTGTATATATATATACAATCATATGTGTATATATATATATATATATACATATATATACATGTATATTTATATTTATTTATATGTATATATACACGTGCACACCGATGAAAACACAATTACACGTTTGATCTCTCTGTATGTATATGTATATGTATATATATATATATATATACATATATATATATATATATGTGTGTGTGAGTGTGTGTATAAGTGTGTGTATATATGTATATATTTATATACATCTAGATATATGTGTACATACATGTAAATATATGTATACATATACACAACACCAACATATTTACATATGAACATATACATATACATAACTATCTTTGCATAAATATACATGTGTACATACGTATACATGTACTTTCTTGATTGAAGCGTTGATCAGATGCGTATAATGGTTTAAATATCAATTTTTGTGCATATGCTCATACAAATGCGTATACATATCGAGATAGATATGGATACTTGTTTATATATGCATAAATTGCATATGTTGGATACATACAAATATATGTGGATATATATGTATACATGTATGAATAAATACGTGTTTATACGTGTGTGCATGCATTTATTTATATACATATATGTATCTACATATTTATATGTATGTATGCATATACAGAAATATGTATACAGACATATACATGTGTTAATGTACTTATGTGTTTCTATCTATACATGTATATAAATAAACAATTACACAGCGCGAACAAGGTAGAGAGAGAGAGGAGGAACGACAGAGAGAGAGAGAGAGACAATGAGAAGTTGACAGAAAGGTCGGCAGAGGGAAAGGGAGGTGAACAGACACAGAAATGTAGAAAAAGGGTGAGGGAGAGTGTGTGAGAGAGAGTGAGAGCAAAATCAGCAGAGAGACAGAAAGAGCTTGAAAGAAAAGACAACAGGAGAGGGCGCCAGTCCACATAGAGAGAAGGAGAGAGAGATCCACGCAAGAAAGCGAGCGAAAGAGAGACAAGTGATGGAGTACATGTATATGTATCTATATTCATATCATGGGATTAGAGTTGAGAAAGGTAAACCCGGTTTAAGAGAGAATGATGTCAGCTGAAACAGTTGACACGAGAGATAGTGAAATTGTGAAACTCCTCAAGTTGAGGTGGTGTCA
>Ga0222644_1000372_pt1 | contig 15292 bp, 26 predicted proteins | sample AntAcemetagen291_FD_179800 | JGI IMG/M metagenome (GOLD analysis project Ga0222644, IMG submission 179800) | Saline water microbial communities from Ace Lake, Antarctica - #291 | ecosystem: Environmental > Aquatic > Non-marine Saline and Alkaline > Saline | place: Antarctica: Ace Lake...
CACACTTGATACCCTGTAGAATGTCCTTGCCTGTCGCACCCTCCATAAGCTCAATCATAATATTATCAACCTTAGCAATTGCCTCAGTCTTAGTCGGGGGTCTTTTGTCGTAGTCCTCTGAGAAGGGGTTGAATGTCCTTACTGGTGAACATGCTGCTCTATATGCAACAACATCTCCATCGCATAGCACTGTGAAGTCTTTAGTCTTCATCTGATACCTCCATATAGTAATCCTTTGCCCTATCGGATAGCTCATGCCAGAAGTCAGCTACATGTGCATCTCCCGCAGTGTCTTCACAATACAATGCCCATGCAGCTTTCTCTTGTTCATTCATTTGTCATTTCCCCTAATAGCTTTCCAACTCACAGGATAAAGCCCCTGCATAATACCGTCGATAACATCCGCTACAACACGTGACTCATACTGTGTATCTTCTTTGCAACGCAAGTTACACATGTCAGCAAAGGCATCAAGCGACCCCGACCAATGCCATTCCGTCATCATAGTCTGCGGCAAGATCATACGTGCTTGCTCAGGTGCAATACCTTGGAACAACATCTTACGGTAGTTTGCCAGAGCCTCATCATTCCCACGTGTACAGTAAAGGCTTGGGAAGTACTGCGACTCAGCAGCACCACTTGACCCTTGTTTCTTATCAGCAGCAACCCCTCGCCATACGTCAGGCACATAAAACTCAGGGTCACTATTGACATACCTACGAGACACCTCATTGATCCGTAGAAACTTATGCTTGACCAACTGCCTTGCAACAAACACAGGTGCCTTTACATGGAATGAAGCAAAGCAATGACCAAAGGGAGACATATGCTTATGGCTTGCTAGGTAGTTGATAAGCTTAGTGTCCCTTGTAGACAGGATGCGATCAGACAAGTCGTCCGTCTCTTTCCCGCAGTTAAGACATACACAAGACGCCCAAGTACCCTCTACCCTAATCTTGTGACTACCACAGTGACCACAACCAAGCTCACTAGCCTTGCCAAAGCTTACACGTGCTGCGTTTACAACTGACAAATCAGTCCCCATGTGGTCAATTAACTCTGCTGTAATCATTAGTTAGTCCCCCAAATATGATCCTGAGAACTCTTGTGAGTCCCATGTCATGTCTTTCTCATCCATAAGTAGGCAACTGTCCACATATGTATAGCCTAATGCACGTGCAGCAACTGAGAAGGCGTATGCCAAGGACGTTGCATCCTCTACATTCTCAAAGGATACAAGCACTGTTGGCTCAAACCCCATCTTTTGATCTTCTACACTTGGTGTACCTGTGATTGTAATTGTAGTCATATTACCAGCTCCCATCATTTGCTGCGCCTTCGTATTCCACGTGATCTGTCACGAGAATTGCTACGAGTTCTGCGATATTCTTAGGTTTATATACGTTAAACTTTGCCGTTACAGTTGAGTTATTACCGATCTTACCCATGACATCCCAGTCCCACTCAATTGCTTCACCGTCAACCATGTGGAAAATCTTAGGTGGACCTACGACAACACCCTTTTGACCAGTGTTTGGATCAGTAAAGAATGGATTGAAATGCCCACGCTTTGCATAGTAATACATGAGACCATTCTTGTCCTGCTTGTAGTTCTGACCTACCATACCCTTGTCAGTTACACCTGCATCAATCAACTCCTGCTTCTTATCAGCAGTAAGCATAAGATTAACTGTGTACTGTCCTTGGCGACTGTCGATCTTAAGAGCTAAGTCACTGCCATCCTGCGGCCCTAAGTCGATATCTGCTGCACACAGCTTTGCATACATGATAGGTAAGTCTTCAATTTTAACAATAGCCATTAGTTGTTTCCTTTGTTTGTTGTTAGTCTCTTCATATACATATAGTCAGTTTCTTAGGTGAATCCACACAAAACAGTTGATAAAACGCTTGTGTGTTGCAGTTATAACACTAGCAACTATAAAAACCACGCAGAGTTTTACGTATGTTGTACAAAGATTCTAGCGCCTCACTAAGTGCAGCCTGTGTCTCCAAAAGGTTGCCGCTCAAGTGGGTGATCTCAGAGGCTTGTGCAGACTCTAATGTAGTTTCCCGTGTGTCATTGTTTCGGTCAGTAAAGTCTTTAGCGTCCTCATATGATAGACCCCAGAAGTAAAAATTTGAAGTATCTCCATTCTGGTACTTTACTTCAAAAGATACACCATCGCTGTTAGATGGGTTGTGCCTAAAGTTGCAGATAGAGGATATCTTGTGTGAAGAGTAGCTTGTATTACTCATGTTATATTCCTTTGTTTGTTTCTAGTGAACTGACCCGTATGTTGGTCCGTATTGTGCATCAATTGCTAGAGGCACGTTTAGCTTTAGTTGATCGTTTAGTTTATCTACACAACCTTTCAGCAGTGCGTCATTTGCAGCCTCTGTACCCTTTCTAATGTTGTACGCCCCCTCGTCATGGAACTGGCCGTTGAACTTAACACCAGCGTTTCTTGCATGAGACATCATCTTGTCAAAGCAGTAAACACCTGTGCCTTGGTTTGTTGTACTCCAGATATCCTTTTCATACCGTAGTGAATACCAGAAGCCTGACACTGGGTTCTTAAGCCATATCTTGCCATCCTTTGTAGCCTTAGTGTAGATACCTTTGGCTACCTTTTTGACTGCCCAGTTGCGTTCCCAGTAGGCATTAATCAGCAGTACACACTCAGCTTTCTTCATGCCTGTCTGTCGTGATAACGTAGTCTCCTTCACACCATATACACATGCGTAGTTCGCTGGCTTAAACTTAGAGCGTACCTCCTTAACCTCTGGACGATTACCTAATGCATACTGGTCAATGTCTACCTGTGTTAAGTAACCAGCGTGTTTTGCTAAATCCAAGTGTTCATCGAAGCCCTCAGTTGACATCTCATTAACGTAGTCAGGGTCATGTGGATACATATAATGTTTCTTAGTCGTACTCTCCAGAGACACCATGTCGAAGCCACACAAGACCTCCTCAGCTTCATTAGGCACCACTAGGCAATCACGTATCTCCTGCCCCCATGCCTTCCCTACAGCAGGTAAATTAGCAAGAGGCTTCTTATGCTTAAACCGTAGTGTATTCGTTAGACCACCAACCTCAGCACGTAACCATGCAGAACCATCGTCATCTACTACGCAATTCTCAAGCATACTTCTGAAGAACCCTAGCCTGTGTGTGATAACCGTTAGTCCCTCAAGCACAGATACTGCTGGGTCTTCCTTTGCCAGTCTTGTGACACTATCACATAGTTCTCCTTCGCGGTCATGCCCTTTCATATACCTGATCTGCTCAATAGTCTTTTGTTCACCACTGTCGTCACGTGTAAACTTAAACGTACACGGCACCCAACCTAATGCATACAGCCATTGCTTAACCTGCGCATGACCATTTGGGTTGCCATCCTCATAACCTGTGACAACAGTAATAGGCCCAACTGTATCTTTAGGCATATTCTCAGACTTAAGCAGATGATACCACTTATGTGCGTTAGCTGATAGCTTTTCTGGGGACACTTGCACTGTAATACTTGAGACACCCTTGTCTACTTTATAAGACTTGCATAAATCTAACCACTTGACCCCCTGTGAACTAATTAGCCCATCAACCTTAAACATTACACTAGGCTTATGCACAACCTTAGTCACAGCCTTAGTCATCATTACTTTAGGCATACTCACGACACGTGTAAGAGCCTTCTTAGGCATTGCCTTAGCCAACTCTACAGTCTTAATCTCTTGCGCCACAGCAAGCTCATTGAAGTGTCCTTGTGCCTTATCACGTAGGAATGACCAGCGTACCTCCTCTTGCTCTCTAGCGCAGTCCATCTTAAAGCTTAGGTAGCTACAGTATTTCCATGCGTCATCATGTAAGTTGCTTGTGTGATCATGTGTCATACAAAGATTTCCTAACTTCAATAGCAATAACACCTTTTGCCCTCCAAATTAGGCTCTCTAGCCTTTTGCCACTTGTAAAGCCTTTGTTTAATGCCTTAGACATATCAAAACAATTGTTAACAGCGTCTGTTAAGTCTTCTTTGGTCTTACCCATGAGGCTGTCCCTAAACCTAGTTTCCCAAATTTCCATAAAGCTCTCCTAACTTACTCTCTAGTTGTTTCCATAGTATCCAGTTGATCTTCACATCCTCAGTCACACGATCACGCATGATCTCCTGAAACTCATCCTCTGTCTGACCCTCTTGTCTGCTCCAGAACTCTACGTCAGGCTTAGGTACGCCAAAAGACTCACCGTAGTCACCAAGGCCATGCTTAGGTCTATCGTGGTTGAGTGTCCATGACAACGCAAGCGTATCTACATATGAAGACACTGGAAGTGTCACATGTAATATACGCATGAATAGTGCAACGTCATGCCTTAGTGCGTTATGTATGACAATCTTGTAGTCATTCCTATGCCATTCCTCTAGCTTGCACTTCATCTCATGCTCACTATGAGTTGTCTCTACTTTATCTCCGTTGTATGTCCAGCCCATGACATGAAAGACAGTAGCATTATGTGAGAAACCATCGCCTTCAGTGTCAATTACTACTACTTTCTTTGTCATATCTTTTGTCTCCTTATGTTATTATACTAGTACCCTGACCAGTCTTCCTCTAGCCATTCTTTATGACACGCCTTCAAGTAAGCATAGGTTTTAGCAGACTTAGTAACTTCCCGACGCCGACATGTCTCAGTATAAGTTATTCCATGCAATCTAAGGTATTCATCGTCTAAATCTTTATCATGCTGGTCTCTCTGCTCGTCATAGTGTCCCATGTTACCATTCTCCTGTTTTATCTGGTGTCTTAGGCTCAACATGAACCACTGGTGTCAACATATACGTGTCGATGCTAAAGTCAACAGCACCAGCAGGGCCAAACCCTAGTCCAACACGGTTCTTTTCCTTGATCTCCAAGTAAGTCCTGTTGCGTTCATCTGGGTCTTCGCTGTCTCGATCAGCACGTAATACAATCTTAAATCCTGCTTTCTTAGTAATCATAGAGGAATACATGGCACCCCCCTGTCCATTCTCATGTGCAATCAGTACAATACCAACGCCAGTCTCACCACACATGTTGCCCATACGAGTGATAAGATCAGATAACTTGCCTTCCTTTTCACTAGCGTTAGAACCTGAGACAATATCCTGAATTGGCTCGATGAACAGATAGTCGATACCCATGACTGAGATCAGATAATGCAACTGCGCCATAGTCTCGTCATTAGTCTGTGTCTCATCAATATTGAATGTAACAAACCTTTCTTCCTGTGTCAAGCTAGTAATTGAACTTTTGACATCATCTTCTAACCCGTGTTCATCAACAAACTTCTTAAGCGTAACATTAGTACCTAAGTCATAGGATACTAGCCCTAGCAGAGACCGTAGTTTAGTCTCCTCCTTACGACATGATGCAACACGATAATTAGATGTAGACAAAAGCTTATACTCAAGATATCGCATGACCTCAGACTTACCTAAGCCAGTCGGTGCTTGGATCAGTGTGATGTAACCTTTGCAAATCCCTAGCATCTTACGATCTAACTCAGGTATACCAGACTTGAAATACTCGAAGTCAGGGCTTTCGTCGTACAGCGTAAGATAGTCATCTGGGTTACTAAGGATACTCTCAGGCTTAACCTTCTTAGCAGCCCACCATGCGCTCTTATACGCCTTTCCCTCGCCAGCCATAAGGAAGTCATTAGCATCCTTGAATAGACCGTGGTTGATACGGTAGACCTTACCCAAGAACATCTTAGACATCTGTGTTGCAAGAGCATCCCCTGCCTTATCATTGTCCACACTAAGGATAATCTTGTCAAAGCTATCGAGGTACTTAGTGACGTTATCCCATGTCTTACGGCTGACTGTGGCACTTGGTACAGATACAACAGGGTTAACAAACCCGCCACCTGAGATCATCTGCCATGCAGCCATTGCGTCACATTCGCCCTCCGTTACAGTAACCTGACGACTACATGAGGGTGGGAACAGATTAAGACCAAAGAGGCTACTGGTGTCTCCTGCTTGTGGAAACAGCTTAGGCTTCGTGTGTAAGCACATGCGTGTCTTAGTGCCTCCTGCTGGATAAGGGTACACATGCTTGACTACTACATCATTGTCATCTGTAAACACTTGTACGCCAAAGTGCTTGAAAGTCTTAGGCAGAATACCTCTGTCATTGACCTGAGATAGCTTAACTGTACCAACTGCCTCATATGCATCCTCCTGATCCTCTACTACGCCATCTACTGTCATATCATCTGTTGTCATTTCGTAGTTATCCCAATAGTCATTAACTTCTGTTTCTTCCTTGGTCTCCCAAGAGTGATCTGTGCCTGTCCGTGGCATCCGTGGCTTCAGTGGGTACTTGTCCGATGCCCAGTCAAATGTCGTCATTCCCTTGTGTGGGTAGCCCATGCCGCAAGAGAAGCAGCCTCCGTAACCTTTGTCTACATCAAACCCAAAGGCATCTGATGATCCACAGTCTACGTGTGGACACGGTAGCTTTCTAACCTCAGTCATTTGTCCCTCTCCTTATCATATGTAAATCTTTGGTCCGCACGGCAGGAGTCGAACCTGCAACCTAGTCATTAGAAGTGACTTGCTCTGTCCAGTTGAGCTACGTGCGGATATCCTTTGTTATATCTTATGAAACTAATTACAGTAGTCAGCAACATATGTCAAGTCATAAGATGATACAACCCAGAAGATTATGCCTATCATATAATTAACAATTGATTAACATATGTTATAATCATATGTTAATATTCATATGATTATAATTCAATTGTTAATCATATGTTATAGCCTATGTAACCCCTTACCCCTAGTTATAGTCAGTTTCTTAGGTTAATCCATACATAATCATATGATTATTCCTCTGTTTGTTGCAACTAAAGCACATATATCTTCATATGACCCTATTAGCAGTAGTTATCACACGTATAGAACACATGATCCCCAATAGTCAAACCCTTATGAAAGTCCTTGTGGTCACTCCAGAAGGGGGACACATGCATCGTATGATAATGGGTGTAGTCATATCTAATGCTACCCCCCATGCTTAAAACCTCCTGAGCAATAATCAGAGATAGCTCCATTGCCATCACATCCTCATAGCTTGTGAACCTGTACATGTCATCACTAATGCCATCATGTGTAAAGCTAAAGGCTTTACCAGTGAATACAACGTCACACACAGTGTCAGGGAACTTCTCATGCTCTCTACGGGTGAGTATGACCCCAGCCACAGCGAACTGCCCCATGACTGGTTGATCACGTGCCTCAAAGAATATAGCCGTTGCTAAACACATAAGTATTGTCATTTGCTATATCCTTTAGCTGTTGTCGTAAGTCTCTGATCTCCTGCTCGTAGCATTTGACATATGAGATAACCATGTAATTAACAAAAGGACCAATCTCAGGCTCTCGTATCTCAAGCCATTCAGACAGAGTAAGCTGTAGTGTTTCATCTATAATCATTTGAACTTCTCCATTACCTTAGCTTCAATACGTCTTACAACTGTCTCAGACACAGGGGGTGACATCTGCTTACCTACATCATAGCTTGAGACAACACGTAAAGGGTCAGTAAAGTATCTTAGGTTAATCACCTCTTTCTCACGTTCATCCATAGCACTAAACAGTTTAGCTGTCAACCAATGCTTATGATCTTTATCCTCTAAATTAGTCCTTTGTTTATCCCCTACAGACAACTCATCCTTACCGTGGCAATCATCTGCATCAACATAAGACAAACGTGAGCCTATCATGCCCTTCTCGGTAGGGGTGCCACCCTTGTCACTCTTGTACCCCTTAGGGGGCACCACAAGCTTGCTACGGCGCATATAGTAGTCACTCATGCCTCTCCGTGCGCGTAACCAGAAGAACTGCTCAGGATTATCATATTTATCAGGATCATACCGATGTAGAACCTCATAACATGCCAACAGACCCTCTTGTAGCAGGTCGTCAAACATCTGATAGTTATTGTAACCCTTAGCCATCATGCTGCACAGGTGATATATCTTCTGTTCTAAGGCGCGTGTAGTTTCTTGTGTATTCATTCTGTGGTCTTCCTTTGATGTCTTTTGCTACCTCTGACAATACCCATAGCAGGAAAGGTATCATCGCTATGACCATTGCTATGCCAAGTTGCACTCGTATTCCTCCTGACAGTCCCAGTAGTCACTCCGTAGTTGCTCCTGTAGTCGATTGTCCTCTGCGCCACTTAGGTAATCCTTATGTACCCCCCATACGTTAAACGTAGGATCACATGAGACCTTAAGGTAAAACCCTTGTTCATCACTACAAATAGAGTAGATGCCCTCTTCAGCTAACTCTGATAGCAATTGAATGTACGTTTGATCGTCACGCTTGAAGTCAATAACTTGTGTGTCATCAGATAGGTTCATTTGTTTTCTCCTTTGGTTTAGGCAAGGGCATCCAGTGGGTAGGCTTGCCATAAAACTCTAGATTGCACCGGCCTTTATCATTTGAATTAACCACCCACCATTCCGACATGTTTGGATGCGGGTCGAATTGCGCCACGAACGGCGTGCCTCCGCAAGTGACAAGAACATCAACGCCTTGGGGTGCGGTTTCAATCGTCTGCCACTGCGGCGCAATCATATCGGGCAGGGCTGCTAGGATAGCGTCTGCTGCTGGCTGGCATTGTGTGTCAATATAACCCATGTCCAACTTATAGAGTATATCCGTAATTTTATTCCGCATAGTCATTTGTTTTCTCCCGTAATAGTATCACCTTTAGCTGCTTCCCAACCAGATTCAAATGCTAACTCAGCTAGGTTTTTGATATCCCGTGACTTAGCATAGTCTCCATCATAGATAGCCTCCTGTATTGTGCAGTCTCCTCCGTCAATGTCTACACACATGAATTGGTAAAGTGCTTTTTCAAGTTGAGTCATTTGTCTTCTCCTGTTGTTGTATAGTGGTCTAGTGCGCACTTTTTAGCTTCAGCTAAGCTCAAGCCACTCATTAGGCATAGATCATCAAAGTCCACCAAGAAGCCATCATCAAAACATACTAAAATGTATTCTCCTGAATAAAAATGCTTACCAGACTTTACCCATTTAACAGGCTTATCCTTAGTGGTCATTTGTTATCTCCCTTCACCTGAACACCAGAGCTAACAAGTGTAACAACACGACCTGTGTTAAAGCTCTTGTACCCCTCACTGGTCATAAGTGTTACATTAGTGTTGATCTGCCCTTCAATTGCCTTCACAAGCATCCCCTCAATTGTACGCCATTGCCCATTCTCCTTGATGAAGTCAACTGTGTACACTAGGCTAAGATCACCTGAAGACAGAATGTCCTGTACAGATTGCACTGGTAAATAGGTGTTGAGTGGAGCATTTGTCTTAGCAACTGTTGTAGTAGTGGTAATCATTTGCATATTCCTTGTAGTGATTAATGTTTAACTTGAGATACTTATGATTGATTCGTTAGATATTGTCAATAGGAAAGTTTAGTTTGGCATAGTCCCCGTGTAATTCCAAAGCTAAGTCGTCGTATTTCCTAAGTGCTACCCCTAAGCAATCATATGACCCGCCATGGTTGATACTACCCCCACTAACAATTGCCACCTCCCACCTTGAGTTCCGCCTGTATGCCCCCTTGAAGGATTTACCTTTGTATGGCTTCCTGTTCTTGTTATTGTTTGCAACGGAGCAGTCTCTTAGGTTAATGATACGGTTGTCATTTGTTACGCTGTTGATATGGTCTATTGTTTCCTTAGGCCATTCCCCATAGTGTAGGAGCCAAGAAACTCTGTGTGCGTACCACCCTTTCCCTAGTGTATAAACCTTGATATACCCACCTTTTATCTCTGAGTTAAACACCGTTCCAACCTTTGTAGTCCTGTGCTTACTACACTTGGTAGTTATGTGTCCCGTGTCTGGGTCATATGAGAAAGTATTACGGATATGCTCTATGATCTCTACCTCTGTCATCTTATTTAGTTTAGCTCTTTTGTCTTTACTCATTTCCTTACCCTTTGTATGTTTATGATGTTTTACCCTACCACATTCCCCTGTAGCCGACATTCCCCTGTAGCCGACATTCCCCTGTAGCCGACATTCCCCTGTAGCCGACATTCCCCTGTAGCCGACATTCCCCTGTAGCCGACATTCCCACGGAGCCTATTTGTCAGACCCCTGAGATTCTGGTGATACCCAGTTGCGACTCATTCTCAACGAATCGTTCACGAATTGTTACAAAACTCTGTCAATAGTTGACGCATGATTCGTGATAAATGTTACATCACAAGATATTACAGAATCGAAATAATAGTCACAAAATGCTTGTCAACTCTTGACATCAATAATGTGATTGATTCGTTACCAAATGTAACAAATTGTTACCTAGTAATTTGACTCAGTGTCATAAGTGTGAGTGTGACATATGTGCAACACATAATGATTCGGCATTGGACATAGTAAACTGATTCGCATATGGAGTCCAATCACTTTTAATGTTACACAAGATTCCGATAGCCGTCAGTTCCGTATTTTGCGAGTGAAATCTAACGAATCACCCCGTGCAGCTATCGCCTGACCTGTTTTAGCATGTGGATTCTAGTATGACAAGCCCTAAAATGTCTATTGATTCTACGTTATGTACGGGTTTTGATACCCCGCCAGTCCATTTTAGCCGAATTTTTTGCATTAGGCAAATCACGAAATATTTCACTAATGTTACAATTGATCACAATATTGCAGTCATATGCAGATTCCGCTTAGAACGCAACGAATCAAAATTGTGAACACTAGTGACCTAACACTAGGTAAGCGTTCTAGCCCCTGTTTTAGCCCTTGCTAGAACCTATTGACGAATCAATTGTAAAACTATAGCGCGCGCACCCGCGTTTCATCATAAGACCCCAGCTTAGAACCATCATAAGACCCCAGCTTAGAACCATCATAAGACCCCAGCTTAGAACCATCATAAGACCCCAGCTTAGAACCATTTTAGGGCTTGCGGGGTGTCGTTTGATTCGTTAGGAAGATAGCAAGAGACGGGGGCCACGGGGTCGCTGCATAAGGGAAAAGACAATGACAATGACATTTAAGTTAAACAAAACAGTAGACGGTGGCACGGTCTTGAACCGCAAAACGCAACTAAAAGGGATTAAGAAAATGCAAGTATCTGGATGGATTGAAACGGAAAACGGCGCAGAAGTTTTTGACTATACCGCAGTCAATATACGCGGGATTGCGAAAGCCCTAATAGCAGAATTTGGAGAGGATGCAGGCGCGACCGACATTGAAGCAACGGATCAAAACGGAGAAGACATAACCGCTCGTCTATATAATTCACTGGACGTTTTGACAGGGGGGTCGGTCGTATGATTAGCACATTTATGCTAGTAATCACAATATGGGCAAGCGATGGGTCATATCAGGACATCGCATTGTCATTTGGTTTAACATATGCGGATTGCGCAGAAATGGCCTATTACATCGAACGCGGGTTGAATCAGTCAGCGGATATCTTTTGCGAATTAGAAGGGGTCTATTGATATGACTACGCAACAAATAGTTAAAAGCGCCGTTTGCTACTCAGATTCAGCACGTGGGATATACATTCCGCAGCATTTTGCCGAAACGTGTGATCGGGCAAAGGTTCTATATGTCAGTGACGACGAATGGAAAGACTTAGAAGCTGGACCTGATGTCGAAAACTATTGGGACACGTGGGACTCGGTCCTGAGTAACGCTGAAACTACGTGCGGGGGCGTGTTATATCAAGATGGTGACCTATGGGTCATATATGCGCAACATGCGACACTAGCTATTAACGACTTGTGCGAAGATCAAGAGTCATATGAGTCAACCCACGATGACGCTGGCAACAACTACGCTCACATGGTTGCAGAGTCTTGGTCTGATACGGATGATGAAAATCTGAAAGATCAATTGATGAAAAGTCTTATGATGGGCCAAGGTTTTGATTATACGGTAACACCGCAATGGCAACACCTTGGAATTGACCCGCGTTGGAATCAATTAGAAATAGACGTTTTAAGTGACTACGCAATTGAGTCTGTCGTTATGACGGCGGGTCACATGTTTTCACCTGATGGAATTGTAATCGGTATTTTTTCCGTAGGTGAAATAGAAGTATGCCTGCATCACCTTGGAATCGACTGTGTGACAATGGATTTTATTCGCGAGTCTTGCGATGCATATATCAGCGGCACCGATGTGGCTTATGTCAGCACCGATGCCGTTTGGTATGCGATAGTTGATCCAGAGACTTTCAACGCATATGTTCAACAACATTTTGACGGCTTAGAAGGACAAAACTTATGAATAATGATAACCCGATAACATACAAGGCAATAATCGACCGCTGTAAAGGGGATGCAATTGATGGACTCCCCGATTTTCCTAAAGCTGGAGACATTGATTCATGGGAAAACTACATAAATGAATTAGATGATTTTGAAGTTTTTGACTATTGCCATGAGACCGTAGGTAATTGGGACTGGAGTATTTACACGCATTACGGTTGGAAAATACTGCACGCGCTACCCCAGTCTATTATTGACGATGCAGAACAGCAATTCCTTGACATTAACGGTGGCATGGCAATCGAAGACACTTGCGGGGGAATGTTTGATATTTGGACTATCCAATCGCAAATAGCGTATCACGCTTGTGTCGCCCTTTTGACTGAGCAGGTGCAAGAAACCGTTGAAGAATTACGGGCTGTGGCGCAAACGTCAATTGATAATCAATAGGGGAGTCGGGCTTATGAATACAACGGAAAGACTATTGCAAGAATTGAACGAGGTACGCGGGTTAACTTATCCAATGAAAGGTTATAGCTATTTTGCGGATGTCGTAGGGAATGGCATTGCAATGCCAAGAGTCTATATAATTGTAAACGCTAACGGTGGTGTCACATATAGCGGATTAAACAAGGGTACGTCACGCAAGCGATGTGACGCCATACGATTGGCAATTGATGCCGCTAAAACCTAATCAACTAACATAATCAACTGAAAGACAATCAAATGAACAACGTGAATCAACTGCCAACCGCTACTTACCGCTTGCTTACCCCAATGGTCGTCGAAGGCGCACAGGAGGCCCGTGACGTGCTAACGCTACCGACTGGAGAGCTTATGACATGGCGTGAGGGGCAGGAAGCCATTGCAATGCACAAGCGTATTACTGGCCAGACCTTGACATTATATAATACGGCGGCGGTGTAGGAATTTTAGCAAGTGCGTATGAATAACGAGTGATTAAACAAGTGCTAAGACATAAGCGATCAAGCGCGTAGAGTTTAGGTGATATGCAATGGGGTTCAATGGCTTATGTCATTGGCCCTATTTGCGTTTGGCGTGGGAAATGGCAAATGTGATTCGTTGGGATCACTGGATGTGGTTGCCGAATCGCTCGCCGCGTCAAGTGTAAACCCTTGTCAAGCCTTAATATTATCCAATGTGTGACATATATAGCACACTTGATATTCACCTGATATTCCCCTGACATGATCACGAATTGTTACACTGATGACATAGCATGTGACTTGACAACCCAGAGCAAGTGATTCTATTGAGGTAACTGGTGTCAAGACATTTGTGGTTATCCGTGGCATAATTACAAGGGTTGACAAGGGAATCATTCATGGGACCCTACGAATCACTTGACATCAGATGCCATGGGCGAGATAGACAAATGCCGTTCCAAAATAATAAAAATACATTTGACCTACCAGTTGACTTCTCTGTTGACACAGCCAGAGATTTGCTTTAGTTAGGTCATATGATTTCTACAAAAATAAACAAAAGAGGACTGACAAATGACTAAACTTGAGAAACTGAAGGCTGCTCGTGATGCCTACACTACTGCTCGTTATGCTTATGTGGTTGCTGAGGCTGCTTATAATGCTGCATATGATGCTTATGCTGATTCTCGTTATGCATCTGTTACTTCCCTGAAATATCAGAATGAGACTGACACATGACCTACACGTACACACCATTGCAGTCAGATAATTTCATATACTACTTACACAAAAGCCAATGGGATGCGGCTGTAGAACTATATGGATTGACATGGGTAGTGAACCACTGTAAGCTATACAGGGATATATCAAAGTCAGACAAAGGAGAATACAAATGAATAAGACATTCGCAGAACTAGGGTACAACGTAGGTGACACTGTGCGCTGTGTTGATGATGGGGGCCGTCGGTTTTATGTGACTGGCGGAAAGTATGTGCTTGAAAGCAGTGGTGGTCTTGGCCCAACAATTAAAGTTGATCACAACGGCTACAGCGCATCATGGGAACTGGTATCACGCGCCGGATCACCGGACACGACAGATGACGGGTATTTGATCTGGAATGACATGACACCAGAGGCACAAGGGTCGTTGCTGTTGTCCGAACACAATGGGGCTATTATTCAATTCTTTTGCCTCGATGAATGGATTCTAGACTCTGACCCGAATTGGTGGTATGCTAGAAAATACCGCGTAAAGCCTGCGGCACCTGTTGTTGTGACGCATGAAATCTATGGCAGGCATGAACGTAATTGGAATTGGGTGCGCGATAGCCTTGACACACACACGATCACATATAATACGCTTGACGGTGTAGTCGATTGTAGTTCAGTTGTGATGACCAAAATATAGCATAGGTGCGACAAAGTGTCTCATTAGACATATTTATGTGTTATTATTGTCACACTTATGATAATAGTGCCTCTGATGTTGCTGCAACAAAAGCAGTGTCAGAGGCATTAAATGATGATTTATTAGCAGATATTGAAGATAATCTAAAGTATTTTAATGTTTCTTTCGTTAGATATCAAGCACTTGTAAATTAGTTGCTACTTAGGTGTTTGGATTTGGTGTGGAAACTGACTATATGTACATGAGACCCTATGGGGGGTAAGGGGGGTAACAATTGATTACTTATGAATTATAATCATATGAATATTAATCATAAGATTTATAACATATGTTAAACAATTGTTAGTCAATTGATATAGAACTTATGAGTATCAATCAGATTATTATTACAGTAGTATATAAACTTACAGTGGTCCACAATATGTATCACCACAGAAGTTATGAACTACTGTTATTATGTTCTGATGATCTTACTTCCTTTGGTTGCATAGACGTTTGACAATTCTTTCTAGTGATAATCATTAGTAATCATAGGTAAGAATAATCATATAAAATCACACAAGACAATCATAGGACGACAGTAACATGGGTGCGAAGCCAGTATACAAATTCAATAAGCCCAT
>Ga0222644_1000373_pt1 | contig 15261 bp, 20 predicted proteins | sample AntAcemetagen291_FD_179800 | JGI IMG/M metagenome (GOLD analysis project Ga0222644, IMG submission 179800) | Saline water microbial communities from Ace Lake, Antarctica - #291 | ecosystem: Environmental > Aquatic > Non-marine Saline and Alkaline > Saline | place: Antarctica: Ace Lake...
CCATCTTGTTACTGCGTACCACACCTACAATTTCTTTTCTAAAATTTCTTTCCATCTCTAGGCTACTATTTTTTCATTTCTACGTCTATTAATTTCCGTAATATATCTCGCGATAGTCTTGCGTACGATTCTTATTTTATGCGGATTTTCTATAGGAGAAACGGCATGACTAAATTTCATTTTTTGAAGTTGAGCTCTCTCATCTTTCAAATTAAAATGAAGCTCTTTCTCAGTCAAATTTTTAATATCTTGATACTGCATTGTTCTTAAGCACTATAATCAGGTCTAACTACAAATTTTGTTGTAACGGGAAGTTTCTGTCCAGCAAGCCTCATTGCTTCTTTAGCAATCTCTTCACTTACACCATCAACTTCGAAAATAATCGTACCAGGCTTGATAACGGCTACCCAATACTCAGGAGAGCCCTTACCCTTACCCATACGAACCTCTGCAGGCTTTTTGGTAATCGGTTTGTCTGGAAATATTCTAATCCACACCTTACCTTCTCTCTTCATATAACGGTTTAGTGCGATTCTAGCTGCCTCTATCTGTCTAGAAGTTATCCAATGCGGCTCCAATGATTTTAAACCAAAATCACCAAATTGTACACGATGACCTCTTCCAGCTATACCTTTTACTCTGCCTTTTTGGCGTTTTCTATATTTTATTCTCTTTGGAGATAACATAATTATTGCCTTACTTACTTATTATTTCTTCTACGATCGTTACCACCTCTATGGCCGCCTCTTTTCTCTCTCTGTTGTTTAGGCTCGCCCATTCCCATATTAATAGAAAGATCACGCTTACCAAAAACTTCTTCTTTAAAAATCCAAACCTTCACACCAATCTTACCATATACAGTCAGTGCTTCAGATAAGGCATAATCGACATCAGCTCTGAATGTATGAAGAGGAATTCTACCTTCTTTAAATTGCTGCGTTCTTGCCATTTCAGCACCATTCAACCGACCGGAAACCATTATTTTTATACCTAGTGCACCCATCCTCATAGTAGAAGCAATAGCCATCTTAATAGCTCTTTTGAAATTCACTCTACCCTCTATCTGCTGAGCAATAGACTGACCTACTAACATAGCGTCCATTTCAGGCCTCTTAACCTCGAAAATGTTAATCTGCACATCTTTTTTGGTGAGCTTTTTAACTTCCTCTTTTAGCTTATCAACCTCTGATCCACCCTTACCGATAACAATACCCGGTCTAGATGTATGCACAGTAATAATAATTCTCTTAAGCATACGCTCAATAAGTATCTTAGAAATACCAGCACGTGGCATTCTAGCATTCAGATACTTTCTTATCTTATTATCTTCAGCTAATTTCTCGCCAAATTCTTTTCCTCCGTACCAGTTGCTTTCCCAACCTCTAACGATACCTAGTCTAAGACTAATTGGATTTACTTTTTGTCCCATTATTTATGCTTCTGACTTTGATTGTTCGGTTTCTACTATTACAACCGCTGTGTCTACTTTTAACGTGATGTGGTTTGATCTCTTTCGTACTCTATGAGCCCTACCCTGAGGAGCAGGTTGTATTCTCTTTAACATCCTTCCTGGATCTACAAACACCTCCTTAACAATAAGTCCAGTCTCCTCGTCTACACGCACATCATTGACCTCTTGCCAATTAGCTATGGCGGACTTCAAAAGTTTCTCTACCTTTTCGGCATAGATCCTCTTTTGACTAAACTTTAAAGTATTCAAAGCGTCTTCTACTCTTTGACCGCGTATTTGATCCACTACTAATCTCATCTTGCGAGGAGACATAGGACAATTATTTAGCTTTGCTATCGCTTCCATCTTTATTTCTTGGCTTGGTGACCTTTAAACGTTCTAGTCGGAGAAAATTCTCCTAATTTATGCCCTACCATATTCTCAGTTACATATACAGGAATAAATTTATTCCCATTATGAACAGCAAAGGTATGACCTATAAAATCCGGTGTAATCAATGAGGCTCTACTCCAAGTCTTTATTACAGACTTCTTTTCACCCTCATTCATCACATCAACTTTACGCTGCAACTTGTAATGTACAAAAGGTCCTTTCTTTAACGATCTAGGCATGACTTATCTTTTCTTTTTCTCTAAAATTAATCTAGAAGACTGCTTCTTTTTATTTCTTGTTTTCAAACCTTTAGACAAAGTACCTTTTCTACTTCTTGCCTGGCCACCTTTAGAGCGACCCTCGCCACCACCTTGAGGGTGATCTACTGGATTCATCGCTGCTGGTCTTGTTCTAGGCCTTCTACCTAACCATCTACTTCTACCGGCCTTCCCTGAAATCTCCAACTGATGATCACCGTTAGACACTTCACCTATTGTCGCAAGACAAGTAGTAAGTATCATTCTACTTTCACCTGAAGGCAACTTAATAACAGCATATTTACCATCTCTGGCCACTAACTGTGCACTAGTACCTGCACTTCTACAAATCTCAGCACCTCGACCTGGCTTCATTTCTATATTATGCACTGTAGTACCTAGTGGCACTTCAGCTAATGGTAAAGCATTTCCCAAATCAGGAGATGCACCTATACCACTTACTATCTTTTGTCCCACTTGAATACCTTTTGGAGCGATAATATATCTCTTCTCTCCATCTGGATACTGAACTAGCGAAATAAACGCAGTTCTATTAGGGTCATACTCAACAGTTAAAACTTCAGCTTCTTCTATTCTATTTCTCTTGAAATCAATAATACGGTATCTTCTCTTATGTCCACCACCACGGTTTCTCATAGTCATCTTACCCGTATCATTTCGTCCACCCGACTTTTTCAAAGGAGCTAATAAACTCTTCTCCGGCTTACTCGCTGTTAAAGCTTCAAACGTAACCGCTAATTTAAAACGCTGCCCAGGTGTCACTGGTTTAATTCTTCTAATTCCCATATCAGCTTATATATTTTCGTAAAAATCGATACTTTGACCTTCTGCAAGGCTAACAATCGCTTTCTTATAGTTACTCTTTTTTCCGTTAGAAACACCAGACTTAGTAAACCTAGTCTTTCTCTTTCCTGCCACGACTAAAGTTCTCAACTTGAGTACCTCTACACCGTACATCTTTTCGATCTCCGCCTTAATCTCGGGCTTTGTAGCACCTATAGCTACTCTGAAACCATACTGTCCTTTACTCTCACTTAGCAGTGACATCTTTTCCGTAATAAGTGGTTTTACTAGTATTGCCATCTTAACTTAATGTATCTTTTAATTTATCAATTGCACCGGCCTCTAGTATGATATTATTTGCGTTTAGAATATTATAAGTATTCACGTCAATAGCATTCATAACTATAGCATTTGGTATATTTCTCGCTGACAAATACACATTACTGTTACTGTCAGTAGTGAGCAATAAAGTCTTTTTATCACTAACCTTTAAGTTCGTCAGTATTGTCAAGTAATCCTTAGTTCTTGGAGAATCGATAGAAATACCATCAATTACCATAATCTCTTTATCTTTCGCTTTGTAAGAAAGAGCAGAAACCCTAGCTACTTGCTTCAGCTTCTTATTAAGCTTGAAACTATAGTCTCTTGGTCTCGGACCGTGCATTCTACCTCCACCTACGAAAACGCCAGACTTTATACTACCAGCTCTCGCTGTACCTGTACCTTTTTGCTTCTTAATCTTTCTTGTAGACCCCCTAACATCACCCTTTTCAGTACTCGAATGAGTACCCTGTCTTTGGGCGGCCAAATATTGCTTAACATCTAAATATATAGCATGATCATTCAGCTCTGCACCAAATATCTCTTTAGGTAAAGTAACTTCTTTACCAGTCTCTGCTCCAGATGTATTTAAAACCTTTACTTTCATCTTACTTCTCTATTATAACGTATGCTCCATTATGACCTGGTACTGCACCACTAATCACTATTAGATTGTTCTCGATATCCACCTTTAACACTCTCAAGTTTTGTATCTTTACTCTTACATTACCCATTTGTCCACCCATACGAGTACCCTTGAATACTCTAGAAGGAGTAGAACCAGCTCCCAAAGATCCTGGAGCTCTTAGTCTATTATGCTGACCGTGAGTCGCTTCACCAACACCACTAAACCCGTGACGTCTAACGACACCCTGAAAACCTTTTCCCTTAGATGTTCCTACTACGTCAACAAATTCACCATCTTCAAAAACCTCAACACCGAAAGAACTGCCAAGGGTTAAATCACCTTCATAATCCCTTACCTCCAATGCAACACGCTTCGGAGTAGTCTTAGCTTTCGCATAATGACCTCTTTCAGGGCTATTAGAACTCTTATCTTTTTTCTCAACTGAAGATATCTGGATGGAATTATATCCCTCTTTCTCCTCAGTTTTAATCTGAGTAATTACATTAGGCTCACATGATACAACAGTACACGCTTCTTTCTTACCAGCCTCGTTAAAAAGGGCAGTCATACCTATTTTCTTTCCTATTATACTTAACATAGTACTTAAACCTTAATTTCTACGTCAACACCACTTGGTAACTCTAGTTTCATGAGTGCATCAACCGTTTTAGCACTTGAACTGTAGATGTCCATTAATCTCTTGTAAGAACACAATTTAAACTGCTCTCTTGCTTTCTTATTTACGTGAGGAGACTTTAACACAGTAAAAATCTTTCTATGAGTAGGTAAGGGAATAGGTCCGCTTACTACAGCACCCGTTGCCTTAACAGATTTTACTATCTTCTCCGCTGATTTATCAATCAGGTTATGATCGTAAGATTTAAGCTTTATTCTTATTTTCTGGTTAATCATTTTATTCTATGCTTTTGATGTACCGTTTACTTTTTCCATTATCTCTTTTTGCTTTGCAGCAGGAACTATATCGTAGTTATTAAACTCCATTGTAGAAGTTGCTCGACCAGAAGTGATAGTTCGAAGGTCTGTCACGTATCCAAACATCATAGATAAAGGAACAAATGCTTTTACCACTTGTGCTCCACCTTTTTCAGACATACCCTGCATCTGACCTCTTCTTCTATTTAAGTCACCTATTACATCTCCCATATTTACCTCAGGTGTAATCACCTCAAGCTTCATTATAGGCTCTAGAATAACTGCTCCGGCGTGTTTCGATGCTTCTCTAAAAGCTATCTTAGCCGCAAGTTCAAATGATAATGAATCAGAATCCACAGCGTGAAATGATCCATCAAACAATGTTACTTTAAGGTTCTGAACTTCATAACCTGCTAAAGAACCGTTTTGCATAGCAGCTTTAAACCCTTTCTCCACAGAAGGAATAAATTCCTTCGGAATGGCCCCACCTGTTATTTTATTTATAAACTCAAGGCCTTCTTTACCTTCATCGCCTGGCTCTATAATAACCTGAATATCAGCAAACTTACCTTTACCACCGGATTGCTTCTTGAATGTCTCTCTGTGTGTAACAGACTTAGTTATAGTTTCCTTGTAAGCTACCTGTGGTTCTCCTTGATTAGCTTCAACGCCGAACTCTCTTTTCAGACGATCTACAATTATCTCTAGATGAAGTTCACCCATGCCAGAAATTATCGTTTGACCAGTCTCATCGTCAGATTTCACAACGAAAGTCGGATCTTCTTCTGCTAGCTTAGCAAGGGCCATACCTAGCTTATCAACATCAGCCTGAGTCTTAGGCTCAATAGCAACACCAATAACAGGGTCCGGAAAATCCATAGACTCTAACACAATAGGTGCATTCTCAGCACACAATGTATCACCAGTTCTTATGTCCTTAAATCCTATTAAAGCGGCAATGTCACCTGCCTGCAGTTGAGGGATTTGATTTTGTTTATTAGCGTGCATTTGAAAAATTCGCGATATACGCTCTTTTTTCATTGTACGAGTATTATAGACGTATGAACCTGATTCCAACATACCTGAATATGCTCTTGTGAAACATAATCTACCCACAAACGGGTCTGTAGCTATCTTAAATGCCAAAGAAGCAAATGGTTCATCTACACTTGGTTTTCTAAACGTGGGCTCATCAGTAACAGGATTAATTCCTTCGATAGCCCCTACATCCATTGGCGATGGAAGTATCTCCATTACCATGTCAAGCATAGCTTGTACACCTTTATTTTTAAATGCAGAGCCACACATCATAGGCACCACTTTACCTGATATAGTCGCTTCTCTTAACGCACTTAATATTTCTCTTTCAGTCAACGATTCTGAATCCTCAAAATACTTATCCATTAGACTCTCATCAAATTCAGCCACAGCTTCGAGCAATTCTTCTCTTAATTGTCTAGCCTCATCGATTATGTCTGCAGGGATTTCAATTTCTTGAAAGGTCATACCCTGGTCCTCTTCATTCCAAACTATTCCTCTAAAGTTGATTAAATCAACTACACCTTTAAAATCATCTTCAGCTCCTATATTCAATTGTAGAGGTAAAGCATGGCTGCCAAGCATCTCTTTTACTTGCTTACAAACGTTAATAAAATCAGCACCCTGACGGTCCATTTTATTAACAAAACCTATTCTTGGAACATTATAATTATTAGCTAGTCTCCAGTTAGTCTCAGACTGTGGCTCTACGCCGTCTACCGCACTGAATAAAAACACTAGACCATCTAAGACACGTAAAGATCTATTGACCTCCACAGTAAAATCAACGTGTCCTGGCGTATCAATGATATTAACGTGATATTCCTTTTCTCTGTAGTTCCACTTTAATGTAGTAGCAGCGGAGGTAATTGTTATACCTCTCTCCTGCTCCTGCTCCATCCAATCCATTGTAGCAGCACCATCATGCACTTCACCTATCTTGTGGCTAACACCGCCATAGTACAGTATACGCTCAGTGGTAGTAGTCTTACCTGCATCAATATGAGCAGCTATACCAATGTTACGAGTGAAATTTAAATCTCTTTTTGCCATCTTAATTACTATACTCTAAAGTGAGAGAATGCTTTATTGGCATCTGCCATTTTATGTGTGTCTTCTTTTTTCTTTACAGCAGCACCTTCGCCTTTAGACGCGGCCATAATCTCTCCAGCTAACTTCTGAGCCATTGATTTCTCATTTCTCTTTCTGGAATAACCAATCATCCACTTAATACCAAAAGATACTTTTAAGTCTGGTTTCACCTCCATAGGTATCTGAAAAGTAGCACCACCTACTCTTCTACTCTTTACCATTACAGACGGCATCACATTATTGAGTGCTTTTTTCCAAGTCTCAATTCCTGACTCCTCTTCTATTCTTTGATCTACAACATCAATAGCCTCATAAAATATTTTACGAGCAGTTTCTTTTTTGCCCTGAAGCATCATGTTATTGATAAACTTAGCTACCAACACGTCATTAAAACGTGGGTCAGGTACAATATCTCTCTTTTTAGCTCTCGACTTTCTCATTATTTCTTAGCTTCTTTAGGACGCTTTGCTCCGTACTTACTTCTTCTTTGTGTTCTTCCTTCCACACCAGCAGTATCTAACGCTCCACGAACGATATGATATCTGACTCCTGGAAGATCTTTTACTCTACCGCCTCTCACTAACACTATACTGTGTTCTTGAAGATTGTGACCTTCTCCTGGGATATATGCATTGATCTCATTGCCATTAGTCAACCTTACTCTAGCAACTTTTCTCATTGCAGAATTAGGCTTTTTAGGAGTGGTTGTATACACTCTTGTGCATACTCCCCTTCTCTGAGGGCAAGAATCGAGTGCTCTCGACTTGCTTTTCTTGGTGAGTTCTTTTCTCCCCTTACGTACTAATTGTTGTATTGTAGGCATATATTTCTATCCGATTTCTAAAAAGGTCTGCAAAAGTAGTTTTTATAAGTCACTTTACAAGGCCTTTGAATAAAAAAACATTTAATTATTCTGCGGTTATAAAGTCGAAATAAAATTATCTCTTTCAATGGCTCTCTGAACCCTATTATTGCGGCTGCAAAGGTAAGATAATAAATTTATAAGCCTGCATGAGAAATCAGATTCATTACATAAAACATCATAACATCGACTTTAGCAAGTGGGATCAGTTAGTACAAGCTTGCGAACGAGGGACAGTTTATTCATATTCTTGGTGGCTTTCTACATTTTCCAATTGGGACCTAATCATTCTAAATGACTACGAAGCAGGAATAGCAGTTCCTTTAGTATCAGTAATAGCAGGTAATAAGATATACCAGCCTAACTTTGTACAGCAGTGCTTATGGCTGGGTAAAAAGCCTGATGACGCTTTGCTCATATATTTATCAAAACTGATAAGGTCAAAAAGTATAATAGCACACTTTAATTCTAATCTAAAGCTACATCCTAGTGCGAAAGTGCGGAAGAACCAAATACTTAATATTCAAGACATCTCCGAAGTAAAGAAAAACTACTCAAGGAGTTTATCTAAAAATATTAAAAACAACAAACAGAAAGTTAGCATTATTGAGAATCAAAACGTTCAACTTACGATAGATATGTATACAAAAGCCTATGGAGCTTATAATAAGCAACTGAATCCTCAAGACTACTCTAAACTTAGAGAACTCACATTATTATATCCTGATAACTTCGTTAATCTTACCATAAGCCTGAAAGGCTTTCCTGTTGCTGGATTACTTTTTGCCAAAGGAAAGAATCGACTTCACTATATACTGGGGGCTCCGTCTTCTGAAGGACGGAAAGTAAATGCCATATCAATAGGAATAAACTATATGATAGAAACATATGGAGGATCCTACCCTATACTAGACTTCGAAGGAAGTAGTCTCCCCTCAGTACACAAATTTTATAAGTCCTTTGGGTCTAAAGTCGTAGAATTTCACGAAGTAGAGTATGCAGCTAACTGGTTAGCAAAGCCATTACGAATCTACAGAAGGTTTTTAAAATCATAGGATAATGGCACGTGAGATGTGAAACCCTCACCATATTCTACTCCAATGACTTCTCCCATCTCTCTAGATCTCGCCTCTAAAAAATTTAAAAACCGTTTTGAACTGATAGGTGTCTCAGCCTCTTGAGAGTCAGGGTTGTAAAACTGTGTTTTATACGCTAGAATACTTTCAATTTTCCTACCTTGATATCCCGTAATATCAATCACAAAATCTGGTCTAGTATGATAGTGTTGTATATAATGAAATAAAAACTTCGGTCTGAAAGCCACTTGAGCCTCATTATTATAACTAGTGCCTATTTTACTGAGACCAGAAAGAAAAAATGCCTCCTTAACTAGTTGAGCTCCTTTAGGATGGTCTATATGTCTGTCATCAGTAGCGTTTGCTAAAATAATCGTAGGTTTATATTTTCTTATTACCTCTATCACTTTAACTCTTGTATCTTGGTTCAGTTCAAAAGAACTATCGCCTAGGTTAAGGTTTTCACGTACAGCTATGCCGATTATTTTAGAAGCGTTTGCGGACTCTTCTCTACGTGTCAAGACCGAACCTCTTGTACCCATTTCTCCTTCTGTCAGATCCACTATTCCTACTGACTTTCCTTCAGCTATTAGTTTCATGAGACTCCCTGAACAAGCTAACTCTATATCGTCTGGATGCGACCCAAATGCTAGAACATCTAATTTCATATTCAAAAGTAACTATAACTGAACTATTCTAGCTTGGCGTTCTTGATTATGTACTCTATTTGGTAATCCTCAATAGGATCATACTCCACACTTATATTAGCATCATACATTTTAGCCCAAATTCCATAAAACATAGTGCTGGCGCTCCCTCTATATTTTTTCAATATCTCATAAGTGGTATTACCTGTCTCTCTATGTATCAACTTGAGCAATAACTTTCCTTGTGATCTAGTAAGAGTTTGAAGCTGAGCCTTAAACTCTGACATTATAGCGTCTTCTGTTGCTTTTACATATTTTTTCTTTGCTCGTCTGGATATAAGTTGATTAAGGTTATCATCCATCATCTGCAATCTAAAAGCTGCAAGTTTTGCATAAGGCATTACTTTTTTCACATTCCCTACTAATTTAAGATATGCCTTTTTCTCTTGTTTTGAATTGAACTCCTTTAATATAAATTCATCAAATGAATAGACATAAAAAGTATCTCCGTCCATATATAACTTCCGAAGTAGTACCGCCGAATCGGAGCTTTTGTCCTGAGCTATTACTGATATTGTAACCACCGATAATAAGAATAGTAATAGTATCTTTTTCATTGTTATAAATAAATTCAAATAGTACGCCATTAACTCAATAACTCTGCTAATATATCTGCAGAGTTCAACTTTTTATTCTTTGTTATATGATACTGGTAGTACTTGATTACCTGATTTAAAGCTTCTCGTCTTATGGAGCTATCGACTTGAGTAACTATATTTTTACTTTTTAATTCAGATAATAAATTGGACACAGATGTAGATGCTGTATGAATACCAATATCAGAGACGAATCTACCCTGCTCAAGGCACAGATATGGTGTACTCCTGGTATAGTATCCATTAGGCATAACTCCCAGGTGATCAGCTAACTCAAGCATAAAAACAATAGGTTTCAACGGAGACAAGAAACTGACTTCCAAATCTAGAATCTCTGCTTCTATAAAATCAAATAACTCCTCCTCACATTGCTCTTCTGTGATACACTGATTCAAAACTTCAAGCATAAACAACGCTACAGATTTTTTAGTCATGTCTAGCTGAGTGTCAATTAGAAGCAAAGTTGGTTTAAGATCTTTTACGCTATTTATATTGCTATTCGGTCTATTATATACATCCATGTCTACTATACTAAGCGGCAGTATCATAGCTGGTTTAATAGCCGATTTACCTCTTTTGATACCTTTAAACACGTAACTCCTCAGTCCAAACTCTCGTGTGTACATCTTAGAAATAACACTGCTCTCACTATAATTAGTATTACGAAAGACAATAGCCCGAGTTTTACTCAACATACTATCTAACTATCAACAGCTTAGAAACCAATGAGTCTTCATCATCTTTATTAGCACTGAAGATGAGGTATATCCCAGACTGAGGCTTTTGACCATTGAAATCTAACCCATTCCATACAGCGGTGCCACCAGTAGCTATTAACTCATAAACCACTCTGCCTGCCACATCTGCGATTTTTACCGTAGCATCCTCTGGCAATCCAGCAATAGTAATGGGGCCCTCGTACCCTGGCTCTACTGGATTAGGGAATACTATAGTATTAGAGTGCTTATCATTAGCCTCAGTAGCGTCTCCTCTATATGAGGCTATCCCTTCTATAGTACCAAAGAAAACTTCTCCAGTATTTGGTACTATACCAATGGTAGTTATCACATTACTAGGCAGCGGACTATTAGCTGTGGTAAAATGATTAATGATTCCAGAGCCATCCTCTTTCACTAACCATGCTCCATTATTAGTAGCTATCCACTTTCTATTGCCTCCGTCTACTTTGATATCATTGACCACTTCATTTCCTAAAAGGTATCCTATATCACTCCCGTCGTCTATAATTATTTGCTGTGCGTCTGCATTAGGTCCTCCATCGAAAACCAAATTGGGATTATAAAATACAGCTATACCCGTTTCTGTCCCAATCCAAATATGGCCATCCTTATCTTTCACAATAGCCTTCACATTATTACTAGGCATACCACCTTGATTATTGGTAGTGCTCAAATACCTTTTTTGCAATTGGCCATTTTCCAACTCCTTTGCCACTAATAGACCGGTGCTACTATTTCGAGGAACAAGAATCCACACTTGATTTTGATCATCTACGACCATCTCACCTAGATTTTTTATTCCAACATTAAAATCTGTCCAAGAACCATCAGGCCTTCTCAATAACAAAGATTTATCGGTATCAAAGTTAGCAACCCATAAATTTCCGTCAGTATCCTTTGCCATACCAAAAACTATTTCCCTCCCTGGCACAGACTCTTTAATTGTACTATTCTCTTTATCAAAATACTCAGCAGGAGTCCCATCTCTAATCACCGCTAAACCGCCACCAAAACTTCCTAACCACACCTCATTATCAGCAATATAGATATTTGTAAAATCTATCATAGAACCTACTATAGGATTACTCTCATCTCTATTTACCCATCTTCCGTCCTGATATATATAATAACCAAATGAGATAAACGAGGGGGCATATGCCGTAGTATGACCACCTGAGGTAACCCATAATTGATTTCCGACACCGTCCATATCGTAACTATTTAACCCGTAAGGCCCTGGTAAAAACAAATAACTCAATTCATTACTGGTGGATTTCTTAATCATACCAGTATAGAAGCCACCAAACCAAAGATTATTTTCACTATCTAGTAATGCTGCTAACATGGAAGGTTCGGCTCTTTCAATAATAATCTCATTAGCATCTATAACTGCTATACCTTCTTTTCTGACTACAACAAGGTTATCTGAAGTAGAGGATATATCAAGGTAATCCTTTGCGGTATTTTCTACTTGACTATAGCTATTATTCTTATATTTATATAGCACTCTATCACTGACAAAATAGAGAGCAGAATTATGAGAGAACACTAAATATGCGCTATCATAAGTCTCATTTGTATTCCAACTTGAAAAGTTTTTAAGATTGACAGAAGCGTTATTAGCCGGTGCATATTTAAGCCCTTCAATAGTGGCAATATAAAGTGTATCATTCAATATGGCCAAAGATCTAACAGCTAGAGAAATACCGCCAAAACCTAAATTTTGATAATCATCTATTATTTCCTCATTTTCTAAATCTACTACCACTACCCCGAAAGGAGTCGCCAAATACGCTAGATGCCCACTAATTTTAATTTCATAAATATCCTTACCTCCGATTATATCACTGCGTTCTATTCCTGCCAAATTTATAATTCTATCTCCTTTTACTAAATCTATATTTCCAGATTTGTAACCCAGTATAACGCACTTATCTAATTCAGAATATGCCAAAGTTGATACGAATGACTCACTAAATCCATCTACCTTTGTTAAATACTCTACTTCGCCAGAGGGCAAGTTATAAATATACACTCCAACGTCAGAGAGTACATACAATTGCTGATCTACCTGAACTATATCACGCACGCTGTTGTATGGCAAATGCATTCTCCAAGTATACGCAGGAGTATTGTCCTGAGACCAGCTAGTTACAGCACACACTAGAATTAGTAAACAAAGTATTGATCTCATATTATATATGTTAGCAAAACTAACGAATGGACTGTATGTTTTAGTACGAAAGATATAAAAATAGCAAAGATGCTATTGATAAATTAGTAAACTTAAATTTGTAGTAAGAATGGCAAATAAAATAGAAAACAAACCAGAAGTAAAGATCAAGCAAAATAGACGTCTTAAGCCCGATTGGTTAAAAACGCAAATCCCCGGTGAAGGTAAGTATTCAGAAATGCTTAAACTTGTCAAAGACAATAAGCTCCACACTATCTGTGAAAGCGGTAAATGTCCTAATATAGGTGAATGCTGGGGAGCAGGAACAGCAACGTTTATGATAGGTGGTAATACATGCACAAGAAGTTGTCAGTTTTGTAATGTAGCAACGGGTAAAGGTGAAGCTCTAGATAGTTTAGAGCCTTTTAAGATTGCTCAATCCATAAATATCATGGGAGTTAAACACGCCGTGGTTACGAGTGTAGATAGAGATGACCTAGAAGATGGAGGAAGTGAACACTGGGCTAATACAGTAGAATCTATACGTAAGTTTAATCCAACTACAACTTTAGAGACACTAATACCTGACTTCCAAGGAAATACAAAACAATTAGATCGTGTTATAAAAGTTCATCCTGAAGTTGTATCACATAACATTGAAACAGTAGAGAGGCTATCCAAACAAGTTAGAGTGCAAGCTAAGTATGATAGAAGTCTATTCGTACTAAAATACTTAACTGACAGAGGAATGAAAACCAAAAGTGGCATTATGTGTGGAATGGGAGAAACTAAAGAAGAAATTTTTCAAACACTAAGAGACTTAAGAACTTCTGGTGTATCCATAGTTACACTGGGGCAATATATGCAGCCTACACCGAGACATTTAGCGGTGTCCGAATATATACATCCAGATACTTTTTTAGAGTATAAAAACTTTGGTTTAGAGATAGGTTTTACCTACGTAGAAAGTGGTCCATTGGTAAGATCTAGTTATCACGCTGAAAGGCACCTGTAGCCAATTTTTTACATATGGATACCAAGTATTACATCGACTACTACGACTTAGAAAGAGAACACTGGTGGTTTACTGCTCGACTTAACATCTTAGAATCTATACTGACTAAAAAAATCTTAACACAATATAAACTAAAAGGTCCAATCAATATACTTAATATAGGTGTGGCCACAGGAGCTACAACGGAAATGCTTTCTAAGTATGGGAAAGTAACATCGTTGGAATACGATAAAAATTGTTGTACGTTCTTATTTGAAAAAACAGGTATAAAAGCAATCAATGCTTGTGTAACCGATATGCCGTTTCCAAATCACTCTTACGATCTCGTATGTGCATTTGATGTTATCGAACACGTTGAAGATGATAATCTTGCTATACATGAAATTAACAGAGTTTTAAAAATAGGTGGATACACTTTTACTACAGTGCCAGCATTCAATACATTATGGGGAGATCATGATGTACTGAACCATCACTTTCGTAGATACAAGAAGCGAAATTATGACTATCTATTTTCTACGAATCATATCGAAACTAACTACCTAAACAATTTCAACTTTTGGTTATTCGTACCTATCGCAATAGTCAGAATATTTGCTAACGTTACAAAATCAGGGAGAAAAAAAACTACTATAACATCTACTGATAATGAAGGATTAAATTCAAACCCATTAGTAGGTAAAATATTAAAAGCAATTTTTAACTCTGAAGAATATTTGATTAATAATGGTATCAAACTACCCTTTGGAGTTTCAATTATTCATATCGGTAAAAAAACACAACAGTAAAAATACGTTACAGAATGATGCTACTATAGTCAATATTATTATGAAAGGAGTGCATCTACTGCTAAGAGTTCACTTTTGTCAAATGCATATTAAGGCTAAAACAATATTTGTATTTTTAAAGCATAAGATGATCTTATAATCAAGTCTGTAAATCTATGTTATCTAGATCTAATTCAAAATGTTCAAATATAAAACACTATTGATTTATTAAATTTACATTTCAAACATGCTTATATCTTAACCTAAAATAAGACTGCTTAGGGCTCACATGAAATTTACGGGGAGTAGTTAGTTTTGTAGTGTGATAAGTGATGTATTAATCGGGCAAATATTGCCTTTAAAACTGCTAGAGCATTTTGAGATTACGGCGGTTCAGAATGTTGCAGAC
>Ga0222644_1000374_pt1 | contig 15253 bp, 19 predicted proteins | sample AntAcemetagen291_FD_179800 | JGI IMG/M metagenome (GOLD analysis project Ga0222644, IMG submission 179800) | Saline water microbial communities from Ace Lake, Antarctica - #291 | ecosystem: Environmental > Aquatic > Non-marine Saline and Alkaline > Saline | place: Antarctica: Ace Lake...
TGCTTCGTATAAATCAGGTAGAGCTTGCCGAAAAAGCAGGTGTAGGTCTCCGATTTGTGCGTGATATGGAGCAAGGTAAAGCGTCGCTACGTATGGATAAAGTGAATGACGTTCTCCGACTGTTTGGCCATGAACTAGGGCCTGTGGCTATGGATAGAGATAAACTACTGCCATGAGACAAGCACACGTATACCGAGATAAAGAAGTAGCAGGTCTACTGAGTGAAAGCGAAAGCGGATACACCTTTGCCTACTCGGCAGAATATCTAGCACAAGGAAATGCAAAGGCCATAAGTCTTGCGCTTCCTCTGAGCACTGCAAAATATACAAGTAACGTATTATTCCCCTACTTTGACGGGCTGATACCCGAAGGATGGCTACTAGACATAGCACAAGAAAGCTGGAAACTAAACGAGCGAGACAGATTTGGTCTCTTGCTAGCGTGCTGCAGAGACTGCATAGGTGCAGTGGGTGTGGAGCCTTCTGCTGATATAGCACTTATTAATTTATGATGTCAGACATCTGACTTTCTGATAGTTCTCGTGAGACGCTGGACTCGTAGACTCAGGATAGCATATATACATGAGGATGGCTTCCAGATAGCGGTCAGGCAATGAATGAACACGATCAGCGGTAACCAATAATTAAAGATTCATACCTCAACATTAAAAACGTGAAGAACTATAAAAAGACATATTTTGACTACACCACCAAAGACTTTGTATCTATGGTGCAAGAGCCTGGAGGCAAAAAACTGGGTAATTGCCTCTATTGCTATAAGCCGCTCACAGAATCTGGTGTAGATTTTCACACAGCGTGTAACAAGCGGTTTTTTGGTCAGCTGTATACGCCTACATTAGATTATAGTTTTGATGATCTAGAAGCACTGGCAAGTAAAGTAGTGAGCAGCCACATGGCGGTGACCGGTGTACAACCCAAACTGAGCCTTAGCCTACACCGCAAGCAAGACAAAAACCGTGTTAAAAAACTCACCATAGTAGGCCTATATGGCGACTATATACTGAAGCCACCTACTGCACACTACGCTGAACTGCCCGAGGTAGAGGATGCTACACTGCATATGGCAGATGTATGTGGTATAGCGGTAGTGCCGCATAGTCTGGTAAAACTAACAGACGGCACACGGTGCTACATAACCAAGCGAATAGACCGCACACGCAACGGCAAGCTGGGCATGGAAGATATGTGCCAACTCGCAGAGCGACTCACCGAGGATAAGTACAAAGGAAGCCACGAGCAAATAGCTAAGCTAGTACTCAGATACTCGAGTAATCCGCTTTTTGACGTAACCAATTTTTGGGAACAGGTACTGCTTTCCTACTTCACAGGCAATGCAGATATGCACCTCAAAAACTTTTCACTTCTAGAAAATGCAATGGGCACATACTCGCTATCTCCTGCATATGATCTCGTAAATACAGCATTGGTAAACCCTGCAGACACAGAAGAGCTCGCTCTGACTACTAACGGAAAGAAAAGTAACCTTAAGTACTCTGATTTCTTGACAGCTTTTGAGACTACGGGGCTAAGTCAAAAAGTACTCGATACTATGCTGCATAATTTTTTCTATTGCCGCAAGGAAATGAAAGCAGTACTGCTGCGTAGCTTTATGAGTGAGGAGCTTAAAAAAGGTTATTTGGTGGTGATGAACAAGCGGTACGAGCTAGTACCCCGCAGTGTGAAGTAATACCAATAAAACTATAAAATGTCGCACAAAAAAAGGAGGTCTGCATACGCAGATCTCCTTTTTTGTTTTTAGTGTTAAAGTATCCCTTATCCCTTATTTCACTATAACACGAGCAATGCTCGAAAGTCTGTCTGTAGTGCTCTTCACAAAGTATAAACCTGTAGTGTCGATAGTAATACTAGAAACACTAGTAGCAGATGATACCACAGAACCAGTGATGTCATATACTGTAACGTTAGCCAATACCTTACCGAAATGTACCGTACCGTCTGTAGTAGGATTAGGGTACACTTTTAGGCTCGCAGTTTTTATGATAGCTATGCTATTCACTTCGCTATTAGCTTCACCAGGAGTAGGCGTTTCCTCTACGGCCCAAGCTCCGCTGCCATCTGTAGCACGTGCCCAAGACATATCTGAATCTATAGCTCCAAAAGTAGTAGAATCTACAATTCCTTCCTCATTCATAAGGAAGAAACCGTCACCTTTCTTACTCAAACCGAAACCTGTAGTAAAACCAGTATCACTGTTACAAAACATAACGAGGTGTTCTCCTGATGCTATCATAGTACCTGCTGGCATTACGTACCAGTCTGCACTATCTTTAGTGTTATCATCTATACACATCCATCCGCTCATATCTACCTCGCTGCTACCAGCATTGTAAAATTCTACCCAGTCTTCATAGTTTCCTCCTAAATCTGCATAGGTAGCATCATTATCTGCTTGTACCTCGTTAATAGTTACCTGAGCAAAAGAGCTAAGTACTAGTGTTAAACTTAAAATCGATAAAGTAATTTTTTTCATATTGTTGTTGTTTTAATTAATGTGACTTAGTTGAATCTATACTGCCATCCTAACCTTAGCTGGCCAGTATAATTTAAGTTTTCGGTTACAGCTTCTGGGAAAGTAGCATTTTGCTCCTCAGTAAGTTGCTGTGAGTATTGTATTTTTAATGTGCTATTCCAGCCATCTATCATATAGGCATAGGCATAGGCTATACGTTCATTTGTTCCGTCATAGAGATTATTCAGGTTGTAGTTTTCATAACGTGCCGAAAGGATAGATTTTAAAGGCTTGATGTATTTACCTACTTCCACGTGCACTCCTCCAGCTAGAAAATCTTTCTTATCTGGAATGCCAAAAAAGCGAAGGCTATCATTGGGAGTCACTCTTATTTGATGAGCTTCTGCCAAAACAGAAAACCCTCTGTACTGAGCATAGAAATCTAATCCATATGTAGTCTTAGTCCCGTCTACTGTGAGTAAGCTATAATCTGACCCAGTAGTTAATCCTTTCTCGGTATATCGAGCATTTAAACCTAAACTATATGTAGGTATTGGGCTGATATTAATATCCGTATTGCGATACTTAGACTTGACAGGCCAAGACACATCTACTCTGCCTATATACTCCAGATTACCATCTATAGAGTTATTGCCAGTCAGTGATTGCTCGCCTATGCCATTATATATACCTGCATACACATTTATTTTTTCACCCCAAAAGCTTTGGGATAAGGTGACACCTATATCTCTACGAGAAAATATCTCGCCACGTGCAAACTCAGCACGCTGAAAATAAGGAGAATACACAAATGGATTTAGTGATGTTCTACTATAAGGTAACTTTTGAAAACCTGCTTTGATATCAAACAAGCCTAGGCCCTTATACATCACAAATGCGTCCATAAGTGGCGGATTCTCAGGATCAATATTACCAAATAAATTGGCAAAATCTATCTGTAGCTCATATTCTATATCTGTACCCTTTCGTCCCTCTAGTTTGAGCTGAGCATCTCTTAGTTTGAATCTATTTTTCTTAAAATCTGTTTGTCCAGGCTTATAAAGTCTATAGTTGTAATAGGTAGTCGATAAGCCACCTATTTCTAAGGTATTAGATCCATTGGTAAATGATAACTGTGCGTCTGATGTAAATGCGCACGCAAACAGCGCGAAGAATACTACTATCTTTTTCATTTCAATGTAAACCAATTAAGTGTAGCCATATTATCGCTTAGTATAAGAGTAGCCTTACCTTTTATGCATATCCCCTCTGGGTTAAGCACTTTTACTTTTTGCTTAGTGAGTATTGCCAAGTCCGACGGTCTCACTTTTAATACTTCATAGTTTTCATCACTCAATAAGTGGTAGAAACCATCATGATATACGCCGCCCGAGATATCTCCGTCGTAATCGAATATGCGATCATTCAGCACTTCTAAATTAGTATTGAGTTCCATCACGTGAATAGGTTCTTTCTCTGTGATTAAGATTATCTTATTCTCCTCGTCATTATAAATAATGCTTTCGTATCCTTTATTCTTTCCTCCAAAATACGGAATCACTTTGCTATATTGCTCTTCTAGGTCCGTATTCAGAAATGACACCTTACGCAGTCTTTCTTGCACTACGAGATATCCACCATTAAAGGTACAACAGGCTTCAAAATCTACTCCTGTGAAAGGAGATGTTCGTGTGACTTTCCCTTCTGTATCTGTTTCAAATATCTTGCCTTGGTCACTTACTATCACAAAACCTTGACCATCTATACGCTCGCATAGATCTGAAGGTTCTGCTATATTCAGCTTTATTGTTCGGTCTGCTTTGAGAACGACTAGCCCAAATAACAAAGTAAATAAAGATACTTTTAACATTAGTTTAATTCTCCGGGAGTTGTTTGATTAAAATTTTTCCAAGGTCCACAAGCATTTGGTTTTCTACCGTAGCTAATGCCACTAGACTGCTCACCAAAAATAATACTATCTATTATTTGAACAGACCCACCTCGTTTTTGAGATATGTATATAGCATCCCCACCGCCACTTAGTTTAAAATTAGCATGCGTCTCTCCTTGTATTTTTCCTTCCAAACCTGAGCACCACACTACTTTAATTGCATTAGGAGCTAGTTGAAAAGGGGGCAGTTCGTATTGCTCTAAGTCTGTATTGTCATCCGAGATAAACCACTCGCCAGCTACGAACCGAAAACCTATTTTTGTATTGTTTATCAATTCAAACCAATCTTCACCTTCAGTACTCCCGGAAGGCATATCATTGGACCCTCTAGCTACAAATTCATTGATAGCTATGGTTACTGAATCGCACGGTATTCCGACATTAACCACCTCATAGGGTTCAAAGTCTATGTCTTTGGTACAACCCAAAAGCAAAACACATAAAACTAGTATAGTGACCATTCGTTGCATAGTGCAATATGATGAATTGAATGTTACCTTATTGTTAAATGGCCCAAAAACCTCTATTCTTCCACATTCATTTCAGCTTCTATTACTGTAATTATTGAATGATACTACAATTTTAATTTAAGCTTGTATTTGTTCACCCGCAGCGAATGTGTTTATCTTTGACTAATTACATTTGCACTATGAGTCAAGACTGGACCACAGTAAAAGAATACGAAGACATTACCTATAAAAAGTGCGATGGAGTAGCACGTATAGCATTCAACAGACCAGATGTACGCAATGCATTTAGACCAAAGACCACGAGTGAATTACTCGATGCCTTTCACGACGCCCAAGAGGACTTGAGCATAGGTGTAGTGCTGCTAAGTGCAGAAGGTCCTAGCTCTAAGGATGGCGTCTACAGCTTTTGTAGCGGTGGAGACCAGAAATCTCGTGGACAAAAAGGATACGTAGGAGACGATAATTACCATAGACTAAATATACTGGACGTACAGCGAATGATTCGTTTTATGCCTAAAGTAGTGATAGCCGTAGTGCCTGGATGGGCGGTAGGTGGCGGACATAGTCTGCACGTAGTCTGTGATATGACTCTTGCTAGTAAAGAGCATGCTATCTTTAAACAGACAGATGCAGATGTGACTAGTTTTGATGGTGGATATGGCTCTGCATACCTCGCTAAGATGGTAGGTCAGAAACGAGCACGAGAGATATTTTTCTTAGGAAGAAACTACTCGGCTCAAGAAGCTTTTGATATGGGAATGGTAAATGCAGTTGTTCCTCATGAGGAGTTAGAACATACCGCTTTTGAGTGGGCACAAGAGATCCTAGAAAAATCACCTATGAGTATCAAAATGCTGAAGTTTGCCATGAACCTAACCGACGACGGTATGGTAGGTCAACAGGTATTTGCAGGAGAAGCTACTCGTCTAGCCTATATGACAGAAGAAGCTAAGGAAGGCAGAGATGCTTTCTTAGAAAAACGCAAACCTAATTTTAAAAAGGAGTACCTTCCATAGACTTAAGTAGTGAGGTTTATAGCTGTTAGAAACGTGACTTTAGACAACAGATTATATATTAAAAAAAACTCTAGACTATAGATAGTAGACTGTAGAAAAAGAGTCATAAAGAACTTTTTAAGTTTATAGGTGGTATTGAAATTATTCCAACAATGCTTTTCGAGAAGGTTTTCGCTAAAAAACATTTTGACGAACGTTTAGAGCTAATCTGTGATGAGTTTGAAATCAACTTGTTTTAGATAAAACATCAAACTTCCAAACTCTAACGTCTCAAACCCTACCCTCTAACAATTCCGACAAGCTCATTCGCCTGCCTTACACCACTCTCTCGCCAAGCGAGTTTTCCTTGTTTGAAAATCATAATCGTGGGAACGCCTTTTACATTATACACACCAGCCAAAGCCTGATTTTTATCTACGTCTATCTTTAAAATTTTTACCTTATCGCCAAGCTCCTTTTTCACTTGGTCTAGGATGGGTGGCATCATCTTACACGGACCACACCACTCTGCGTGAAAATCTACTAAAACGGGTATATCACCTTTTATTATATCTTTAAAATTTGCCATACTATATATTATTAATTGTAAGTAGGAACTTGCCTCGAGGCAAGTTCCTACTATGTGTTCATCGAGGCAAGTTCCTACTATGTATTCCTCGAGGCAAGTTCCTACTATTTGTTCCTCGAGGCAAGTTCCTACTATTTGTTCCTCGAGGCAAGTTCCTAAGAGGGGTGTTACTACGCTAATTTATCGGCCTTTTGCCACGGACCTGCATTGTATGCTTCCACTCCATTATTTTTGAGAATACTAGCAGCACTTCCGCTACGCATACCACTTGCACAGCAAGTGATTACGGGCTTTCCCCATTTTTTTATGGTTTCTATTTTCCCGCTTATTTTATCCAAAGGAATATTCTTACTCCCCTTCACATGGCCACCGGCATATTCTCCTGGACTACGTACGTCTACTATGATCGCACCTTCGCTTATTTTCTCACTTAAGTCCACGTCTGGACCAAATAACTTCTTTATAAATCCTAACATTGAATGCAAATGTGTGTTATTCTATTTTTAAGTATTGCAACTTAGGTAACAAAACATTAAATTTGGGGAGACAAGTATGAATAAGTCAGAGATACACACCGCTTGTATGGTCAAGCAACAGACGAAACTAGAAGAGCTCAAAAACGCTAGAGACAAGGTACAAGAGTCCATAGTGGGGGAGGATAATAGCACAGCAGGCAATAAGTTTGAGACTGCCAGAGCGATGGGACAGGAAGAGCTAGACCGCCTAAACCAGACCATGAATATAGCAATACGTGAGCTAACACTGCTCAGTAATATCTCTCCAGATAAGCCATGTGACTCAGTACAACTGGGTGCTCTAATCACTACAGACAAAAAGATGATGTACCTCTGTGTAGGTCTCGGTAAGATAGAAATAGGTAAGGATACCGTCTTTGCTATTTCTACCTCATCTCCTATTGGTCAGCAGCTTATGGGGGCAGAAAAAGGAGCTGAAATAGTCTTCAGTGGAAAAAAAGAAAAGATAATCTCGGTGGCTTAAATCCTGTAATTCAAATTATAGAGCAGCAGCCTTCTCATAGCTGTCAATCTTCCAAAAGATACAAAATTCACATCGTCCATTTTAATGTGACATTCTCCATCTTTGTTTCCGAAATCATCTATGGCTAGCAGTTGAATTTCATCCGTATTCAGATCAAGAATAAAACATGTCAAATAAATCTCTTTGGTATCTACAGAGCAGATCAAATTCTCTTCTTTACAATACGTCAGTAGTTCTAAAAAAGATCCTGACGTCGGTTGCTTCTCTTTGTATTTTGAACTTAACTTATTCATCTCTTCTAGATTTTGAGATAAAAAAGTAATGCTTCTGCATAATTCGTCATTCACGTCTACCCGCTCTATATTCTCTATTTTCAAGCTTCTAATTCCGTCGTATCTGCCATATTTTGACACGTGCTCTATAATCACCAAATCTAAAGTGTATGATAATACATATCCTACCCACGTAGCATCTTCGCCATACGTGGAAATAGAAATCATAAGATTGCCCTCTTGGGCTTGACTAAAAACTTTCTGAAACATCGTGTGTCAAATATACACTAACATACCTTCTTTAATTCTACTATCAGTCATTCAATATTTCTACATTTGCCGTATGCAAATCATCTCCTGGAATGTAAACGGCGTACGAGCCACAGTAAAAAAGGGTTTAATAGATATCATACACGATAGTGGAGCTGACATATACTGTCTGCAAGAAACCAAGGCACAAGATGATCAGGTACAAGAAGCTCTAGCCGAACTGAAAGGATTTTACGTCTACTCTAACTCTGCTACCAAAAAAGGATACAGCGGTGTTGCTATTATAAGTAAGACGGAACCTATCAATGTGACTACAGATATGGGCATAGCAGAACACGATGACGAGGGTCGTGTAATCTGTGCAGAATATGCAGATTTCTATCTCATAAATGTATATGTACCTAACAGTGGTGCAGGTTTGAAAAGGTTGGACTACCGAGCTACTTGGGATGAAGCATTCAAGAACTATTTAGCTGACTTACAGAAAAGAAAACCTATTGTAGTAACGGGAGACTTCAACGTGGCTCACGCTGCCATAGATCTGAAAAATGATAAGAGCAACTACAATAAGACAAGCGGTTATACCCAAAAAGAAATCGACGGTCTAGATGGAATACTCAGTATCGGACTACAAGACTCTTTCCGTGAACTAAATCCTGAAGAAGTGAAATACAGCTTCTGGAGTACGCGATTCAATGCTCGTGCTAATAATGCAGGCTGGCGTATAGATTACTTCCTAGTGTCAGATTCCTTGATGTCTAAGGTGACAGATGCTTTTATAGATAATGATACTTTGGGCAGTGATCATTGTCCGGTGGGGGTTCGCTTATCAGACTGAGTTTTTTCGACCGAAAGCAAGAAAAAGTATCGAAGGCTACAAGTGGTCATTGTCCGGTGGGGGTTCGCTTATCAGACTGAGTTTTTTCGACCGAAAGCAAGAAAAAGTATCGAAGGCTACAAGTGATCATTGTCCGGTGGGGGTTATTTTAGATATTTAGATATTTAGATGCTAGATAGTAGACTTTAGATACTAGACGGTTAGAATATGGAAGCCAAATAAACGGTCCAGTATAAATCATTCCCTTTTTCTAACTGCCCCCTTTAAGGTTTAAGACATTTCACTCCTAATCGGAATATTCGTACTAATATTTACAGTGTACTAGAAAAATTAGTACTAATATTTACATCGTACTAGAAAAATTAGTACTTTTGTGTGAATGAATCGCATAAAGAGACTTATAAAACCCTGTTTAGAAAAATGGTTTTACCAAGGTAAAGCGATAGTACTCATAGGGCCACGACAAGTGGGAAAGACCACACTACTCAAACAAATAGCACAAGAGCGAGAACTGGATGCTACTTGGCTAGATGCCGATCTGCCCGAAGTACGACAACAGCTAGAAAATCCGACCCTTGCCACTATAAAAGCAACTATCGGTAGCTATAAAATCGTCATTATAGACGAGATACAGCGACTGGCTAATGCTGGGTTACTTCTCAAAATAATGGTAGATAATTTTCCGGAAGTACAATTCATAGCTACAGGTTCTTCTTCTTTAGAAATATCCGAAACCATCTTTGAACCACTCACAGGCAGACATATACTCTTCAATCTTTACCCTTTTTCTATAGGGGAACTCTACCCTACCAAATCCCCTTTTGAGATAGAGCAAGAACTGGAGTTTCACCTAGTGTACGGCATGTATCCTGAGATCACCCAAAAGAGAGAAATAGGCGAGACGCTGCTCCAAAACCTTGCGGAGCAATATCTATACAAGGATGTACTGATATGGAAAGACATCCGTAAACCCGAGTTATTAGATAAACTACTCAAGCTACTAGCCTATCAGGTAGGTTCTGAGGTGAATAATCACGAACTTTCTAAAGCCCTCAGGGTACAATCTGAGACTGTGGAAAGCTACATAGACCTGCTCGAAAAATCATTCGTAGTCTATAGACTAAACTCCTACAGCACCAATGAGCGAAAAGAGGTGAGCAAAATGAGTAAGGTATACTTTTGGGACAATGGAATACGCAATGCCGTGATAGGCAACTACAATCAACTAGCCAATAGAAATGACCATGGACAGCTATGGGAAAACTTTATCACTAGTGAAAGATTAAAACATCTCCGCTGGACCAACTCAAAAGCCAAAAGCTACTTCTGGCGAAACTATAACCAGAGTGAAGTGGACTACGTAGAGCTACTCGGCGAGCAACTCACCGCATACGAAATGAAGTGGAATTCGACTAAAAGTCATAAGGTAACTCGTGCATTTACCAATATGTATCCAGACGCCGAGACTGAGGTGATTACGCCAAAGAGTTTTGTGGAATTCCTAAAATAAACTTCCCTGCTCACCGCCCGGCACAGTCAAATCATATCCCCACTCCTCATTGATCCGCTCAGCTAGTCTAGCACTGAGCATCTGTAGGTCTTTCTCTACCGTCTGATGTATGAAAATATTTATCTGTTCTATGCCTTGCTCTTTCCACTCTGTGAGTCGCTCAAACCACTCATCTAGTCGGTCTACATCACTCGGATGATTGGCTCCTGTGAAACGAATAAAGCACTGATTATTAGTGAGTCGCATATGGATAATGTCTCTACGGCCTGCAGTATCTGTTATAGTATGACACACCTTATTTTGTGCTAGCATATCATTCAGCTCATTGGCTATAGAAGCATCCGTATACCAGTCCGTATGACGCAGTTCCACACTCAGCGGCACATCATTAGGCCACTGCTCTACAAATTTGGTTAAATCTACAAAATTATCCGGACCGTAATTTTCATTCATCTGAAGAAATACCGTGCCTAGTTTTTCTTTAAAATTAGAAATACTACGGAAATAATCATCTAACTCTACTGTACAGTTCTTTAACCTACGAAACTGACTAATCAACTGCGGCACTTTTGGAAAAAAGGTGAAATCTGGTGCACTACGATCGTACCAACCTTGCACTACTTTCTCTGGAAATATACGGTAGTAAAACGCATTGAGTTCTATGGCATTGAACTGGGTTGAATAATAGGCCAACTCATCTTTGGTGCCTTTGGGATAGAAGTCTTTGAGATCAGCTTTAGCCCACTTAGGGAAACCAATAAACACCTTTGGTTTACCTGCGGTGTATCCTCCATCTGCCAATATTCGCTTGGTATCTGGATGGTCTAGTGGAAGACTTAAATTTACGTCTCCAGGATTTTCTACTTTGCCAAATTTCAAGTAGCGAAAATAATGCTTCTGGTCAAAATGAATAATTAAATGAAAAGGTACTTAACGGAGAAAATATAAAGTGTTCGACATACGGTTCATCACTTGCCAGAGCGTGATGGCTTACAAATTTATTCGTTCGCACCCCTTTATCCCATATTTTCCAATGAAATGAGGACTCTAAATTAACTCCTAGTCTATTTGAAATCCTATAGTTAAGCCCTAAACCAGGAGAAACAGCAATCTTATTGGTCAAATCTTGATATCCCCACGTACCACCTACCATTCCTCCAGAAGATATGCTTTCTTCCCAATGGCGAGTGTACGATAAATCCAATGCTATATAAGGCTTCCACTTTTTTATCGTATAACCATACTCACCGCCTAGTCTTGACTTAAAGGTCTTATAATCCCCTTCTCTATATATTCCATCATTTTCTCCCGAACCATACTCAAACGCTCCTTGGTCGTACTGAATAGCTGCTCTTATTGCTACTCTACTTGTCACAAACCTTTTATACGTCAATCCTCGAAACCAATTATCGTTCAAACATGCGTTAAAGACAGAATTACACTTCCAAGTAGGTTCAAGACTTAATATGTTAATGCCAATTTCATTTTTAAAACTTGCTTGCCCAAAAGCACCGCCGACCATTATTATAAAATAGAATATTAAAATGCACTTTTTCATATGTAACGCAATGTAAATTATTTTTTCACACTAGCATCCGAAAGTTAGAATAAACAAAAGCCTTCAGAATTCCATAAATTGAGATTGGTGCACGTTTATAAAGAAGATGAAAACAAGGTGATTGCAATCATCACCAATCAACTAGACTGGGAGTATAAGACCATTGCCGAACTCTACAAAAAGCGTTGGGACATAGAACTTTTTTTCAAAGCTATGAAGCAAAATTTGCAGATAAAAACGTTCTGTGGAACAAGTGAAAATGCAGTAAAGTCACAGATATATGTTGCCCTAGTCTGTTATTTATTACTAGAGCTAATAAAACGGACAATTGTTAAAAAACCCATCGCATTCTCAAATTTGACCGAAAAAATTAGATTTTGCCTGTATCACTATCTATCACTGGACTATGCGTGCAATGAAGTGCGAGAAGGTGTGAGAAAAGTCCAATTCAAAAAACAAAGGGAGTTACTGTTTGATCAAGACTTATTTTCAGGATAAATTGAACCTAGGCTACTTGTATAATGGGATACAGAGGCTTTCTAGCTCTGGTTTAAAAACTTTCGGATGCTAGTGAAGTAAAACGTGAGAATGGGGTTATAAAGTCAATCTGCCTTACTATTCAAAAAAGAACCCAAAAAAGCGTCTATTGAGAGGTTAGCCGACCACTTATACTTAAGGTTTTTAATACTACACTCTCAATTCTTTCAACTACTTTCACCACGGATTTAGATCTTTAATTTATTGAGCACTATCGTGTTTGAGGATGGTGTTTCAGAAATGCTTTCCTCCATTGAGAATCAAGGGTACTACATAGGTGCTAATTTGGTGTCATCTGAAGTAGCGGATAGCTTACGCGTCTATATGGATATGCAGTACGAGCACGACCAGTTCAAAAAAGCAGGTATAGGCAAAGGAGCTTCTTTGGTTATCAGCGAAGACATTCGCAAAGACTCTATCTTATGGATAGATAGGGAGCCTAAAAACAAAATGGTGTCCGACTACTTGACGTTTGTGAACGCACTTATTCCGCAGCTTAATCGGCATTTTTTTCTGCCACTCAAGGACATAGAACTCATGTACGCTATCTATGAAAAAGGAAGTTTTTATAAAAGGCATAAAGATAGATTTGAGCATCATCAGCATCGGTTCTTTACAGTAGTGCTTTATCTTACAGATTGGGCATCTGGTGATGGCGGCGAATTACTACTATACAAAGAAGACGAGACTGTAACCGTTAACCCGTCGGCCGGTACATTCGTGATTTTCACGTCTGAGACAGAGCACGAAGTTTTGCCTACTTCTGCAAGAAGGTATAGCGTTACAGGTTGGATTACCGATGTTCCTATCGGTTTGACGTTTTTGTAGAAAAAAGAACCTCTATGTAAATATTTCTATAAAAAACACCTTGTACAAAAGCATTATTCCTCTTCGATAAGAAGTTGTGGTGCTCATTTTTCACTACGGTATTTTAGTACATCTCCTTTGTACAATAAAAAATAAAAGCCTTCCACAACGACACTTAAATCGCTGTTGTCAGCGGCCCATTTCTCTTTATTTCTAGTTAATATAGTTGTTTGCCCGATCAAGCTTACCTCTACTTGACTAGTATCTGCATTACAAACAATATAGACGCGGGACCCGGGATGTTCATCTAATCCTATAGGCTCTAGGCTGGTGCCTGTCATCCAAATTTGGATGCATTCTTTTCGTACTTCAGACCACTGATAACCTGCGGTTGGTATACAGCCGTGTTCGTCTTTAGTATCTCCATCCATTAGAATTTTAGGCTCAAGTTGATCTTCAAGTTCAATCGGAGACTCAATTGTAGCAACAGGTTCAGAAGTAGGTGTTGTTACTACTATTTTGGGGCTACATGCTATGAAAGCGGTAGTAATAATTGAGACAATTATTAAGTTAACGTGCATTGATTTCATTGAATTCAAATGTAGTCTATAAAACCTGTAGTTAGATTATCGATGATAGTAGAATAAGGTGAGATCATTCGGCTGAAGTATGGTATCAGCCATTACTCCTACACTCCTCTCAAAAACTTGACTGACACATCGTTAAAAATGTGTGGCTGTTCTACATTTACTACGTGTCCGCAAGCGGGTATCACGTGTAGGGTAGAGCTTTTGTGGTCTGCTACTATTTTGGTAATACTCGGCAAAAACATGTGGTCCTCAGCACCCATAATATAAAGTGTAGGCACTCCTGCATCTTTAAATCGGAAATACTTGAGTAGTGGGTTAATCTCCGCAACCAGTGTAAACCAGCGTTTAAACTCTTTTTGGTATAGTTTCTTAGCCTCGTTTATAAAAAGGTTTCTACTCTCCTTATGGCTCTTTTTTGGCATAATGATATGGGCGAAGAAGCGATACAGCAATAAGTAAGGAACGATAGATTTAAGTAACACTCCCAGTTTCATGAGTACCTGGCCACGTAGGTTCATTTTCATGATAGCACCTCCCATGATCATACTGCGTGTGCGATCTGGAAATCGTTCTGTAATCTCACGGATTACTATAGTACCTAGTGAGATACCTACCCAGTGGGTGGTAGCTATCTTCAGGTGGTCGAGTACTTCTATCACCTCATTACCTATGTTATCAAAACGGTAGCGTTTTAGTTTTTCGTAGATGGGTTTCTTAGATTTTCCATGACCTCTTAGGTCTATCAGTAACACATTAAAGTGTTTTTGGAAAGCACGTACTTGCTTATACCAGATACTACTGCTACCTCCTGCACCATGGATGAAGGTCACCCATTCGGCATCGTCGCTGTGTATATGTGTGGTGTAGTGTAGCACTTTAATGTAGCTAACAAAGATAGCACATTATTCGTTTAGAGCTTCAGTTTTACCTGCACTGGGCTATGTAGCGTGCGGTGCACGGGACATTTATCTGCTATCGCCATTAGTTATTTCTTTTTGCTCATCTGTTAGGTTAGCATCTATCTCTATTACTGGCTCTATGAGGTCTATCTTCTTACTAGAGGACTCGCATGCTTCGCAGTCTTTAGTCTAATCTTTGGTATGACTCAGGAGTACGTTTATCTCATTGGTTTTGGCGTGTACGGGTGAAGATGGTGGTCCTCCGGTTGGTTAGTTTCTGTCCTTTTTTATTGGTGAAATGTACGCGTTTGTTATCGGTCGGGGGTAAAAGTTACGAGCTTGATTAGAAGTCTTTATTTTGAAACCAAAGAAGGTATTATAGATTACTCTATTATTCCATCATTCTATACTTCTGTAACTCGTATCATTGCACCCATGCAAGCACCACGAGCTAAGAAAGTACCGAAAGAACTCAACA
>Ga0222644_1000375_pt1 | contig 15251 bp, 15 predicted proteins | sample AntAcemetagen291_FD_179800 | JGI IMG/M metagenome (GOLD analysis project Ga0222644, IMG submission 179800) | Saline water microbial communities from Ace Lake, Antarctica - #291 | ecosystem: Environmental > Aquatic > Non-marine Saline and Alkaline > Saline | place: Antarctica: Ace Lake...
AACAATTATTAAACGAACATGTATTAGATTCTAAAAATACAACCAAACTATTTAATCTTGCTCGAGAATATGACAAACAAGGTCAAGGTTCTGGCGCGATCACTTTGTATATGCGAGCTGCAGATCTGGAAGAAGAAGATACTTTTTTGCAATATAAGTGTATGGTTTTATCAGCACGTATTTGCGAACGACAAACAAATAGACAATATACAATGTTGGGATTTCTGCAACATGCCGTAGGTTTATTACCTAGCCGACCTGAAGCTCATTATCATCTATCAAAATACTATGAAATCAAAGCAGACTGGAGACAGTGTTTGATACATGCTCAACTCGGACTTGTCAATCATGAAATGAATTGTCCTGAATTGGGTTATCCAAGTGCTTATGTTTTGGAATATCAGAAGGCACTTGCCGCGTGGTGTATCTCAGGTACCGACGTCTGCCGTAAAGCCTTTTTTAATCTTAGATATAAAACTGAAATGAATGAGGAGCATGAAAATAAAGTAGTTGGTGTTATAGGTACAATTGGATATCCTCACGCTATCGAATATACAAGAAGTGATTTGAAGCAACTGAAGAATAAATTTCATGGAGTCGAAAGGATAGACAAAAATTATTCTCAGCATATGCAAGATATGTTTGTTCTTACTATGTTGAACGGTAAGGAAAATGGAACTTACTTAGAATTTGGATCCGGTGAACCTTTTCTACATAACAATACTGCACTACTTGAAACTAAATTTGGTTGGAAAGGTATATCTCTTGACAACCGAGACATACCATGTTATAATTTTAATGTCGAAAGAAAAAATACTATATTGAACGTAGATGCAACCCAAATCGACTATGAGCGTTTCTTTAAAGAACACAATATCGCACAGGTTACCGACTATCTTCAATTAGACATCGATGAGCCGACGCTATCAATACTTAAAAAATTACCTCTTGACAATTACAAATTTCGCGTGATTACTTTCGAACACGATCTCTATGATCAAGGACCCGAAGTAAGAGACGAAGCGCGCAAATATCTAAAATCTCACGGATACACACTATACGTGAACGACCTCGCACTAAAACCCAATACCTCATATGAAGATTGGTGGATTCACCCAGACTTAGTTGATATCAATAATGCCACGCCAGGTAAAAATGAGATCAACTTTGTGTGGGATTATATGATGAAATCCAAAAATGAATAAATAAGTGTAATAATTGCTAATAGTTCAGATTAAGGAGAACGACGATGGCTATAAAAATAGGTGGCACAACTGTTATTGACAATTCAGGTCACTCAATTGTAAACCAAATAAGTGGAATTTACAACGACCTGATACCTTCTGTAGTATCAGCTGCAGGTACTATCATTAATATGATTAATCCATCAATCACAAGGTCGATGCCAGCAAACGAAACTTATTCATTTACTAGCCGACAACGTGGAAGAATGACTGTATTATTTCTTGATACAACATCTTCAAGTTTCACTCCTACTTTCCCATCTGAACAAATTTTCTGGGCCGGTGATGTGGTACCAAATTGGTCAAGTACTAGATATTGGCTCATAACTTTTATTGCATGGGATTCTTCTAACGTCCAAGCAGCTGCTACGGGATACAATTAATCATGGCCATTAAAATTAGCAATGACACTATCATTGATGATAATCGCGCTTTGGTAACGCCAAGAATTGACGGTACTTATATAAATTATCATCCTAATGTAGTAAACTCAGGTGATATAGATTTGACTAACCCAGCTCATGTCAGAGTAATGCAAGGAAATACTACTTATAATCTATCAAACGCAACAGTCCCAAGGAGTGCTTTCATATTGCTTGATACTACTTCATCAGATCTTACGCCTACATTCAACACAGTTGTTTGGGCAGGTGATGGAACTCCTCCTAATTGGTTTTTGCATAGATATTGGCTTGTTTCAATTACGGTAACCTCAGCAGGAAACTTTGCTGCAGCCTCTGGTTATGATTTCTAAGGAGATAATTTATGGCAATTAAAATTGCTGGTACTACAGTTATAGATGATTCGCGCAACTTTTTAAATATAACTAGCACTACAGGACAATACTATACATTCAATCCAGTTGTTGATACAGCAGGGTCTGCGCTAGATTTTAATAATCCCGTTTACTATAGACAACTCAATGCTAATCTCACATTGACTTCATATACAAATACTGATGTAGGCAAATCAAAGATACTACTGCTTAATCTAAATGGCTTTACTTTAGGTTTTGGCTCTGGTATAACTTGGCAAGGCGGTCTGATACCAGATTTCACAACCTTTCAATATTGGGTTATATCATTTACCTGCTATACAGGCGGCAGATTGTTAGGTGTTGCTATGGGTAGTAATCACGGCGAAGGTCCAGCTAGTTATTTAATACCACTTACACACCCAACAGGATTGTATGCAGTAAATATTTCACCTGGCGAGGATGCGTTCGCAAGTCTGACAATAAAGACTGATGGAACCATCGACACACTAATAAATGATGAACAAGGACCAAGAACTACAAATACTGATTGGCTTGACGTTGCTGGAGGCGGTGTTGCTAGCGAATATGAAGTAGTAACTATACTAGACAGTGGAGTTGCTCCTAACATAGGAACTATAGGTACTTTCACACTATCAAATAATTATATAATAGGCAACAGCGTTATAGCTGCAAACGTGGAGAATAGAGAATCTAATATAATTCTGCGCATACAAGAAATTGCAAACCCAAGCAACTTCGTTGAAATTACACCAGGTACGTTTGGTAATCTACAAATAGTAGCAGACAACACAGGAAATTAATACATGAGCTTAACACACAACTTTGCAGTTTTTGCTAACAACAATATTGGGCAGAATATAGCCGCAATTTTCGTTTCCTTAACCTTTGACACAAACGGTGATGCATTTGCAATATCGCCTCAAGACGCAATTGCGGCTATAAATTTTAACCCTCAAGGTGTTGTTTCAGTAGAGAAAAACGATGTAGCTGATTCAACTTCAAATTGGTTAAGCAATGTAACTGGTATAGAAGCTTCGGATTATAGGATAAATGTAACTTCGACTGGGGATACATTAAGTCCTTCGAGTTCACCTTTAAATACTAATCTAAGCCTTGGCGTTTTCAGACAGTGGATATTAGAGGCTGACGATGGCGGATTTGAAAGCAGAACTGCAGATGTAACTATAACAGTTACAGAGATTGCAAACACTTCAAATACAGCAACAAGAACAATAACGCTTACAGCTGAAACTGAATCATAACATATAGAGGTCAATTAAATGGCACAACCAGTAACTAGAGAACAATTTAAAGATCATATACTCCGTAAAATTGGAGCTCCTGTTTTGCAGATCAACGTATCAGAAGAACAGGTTGAAGATCGAGTAGATGAAGCATTATCATTTTGGAATGACTATCACTATAATGGCAGTCAATCAGTATATCTCAAACATCAAATAACAGAAACTGATAAAGATAATGGTTATATATTATTACCTGAAAATTTATTAGGTATATCTAAGGTTTTTCCTCTTCAGACTGGTGGAAGTGCTGGTACAGGTTTTTTCAATGTTCAGTATCAGTTCGTTTTGAATAACATCAGTGATATAGTAGGCTATGATATACAGAATTATTATATGACCATGCAGCACCTTGAATTCATGAATGAAATTTTAGTAGGTAAACCACTTGTAAGATACAACAAACACGTTAACAAACTTTTCATTGATGTAAACCAAAACAAACTTGTTTTAGGTGATTATGTAATAGTAGAAGCTTACGATGTTATAGATACAGGAGAATATCCTGCTGTGTGGAGTGATCGTTGGCTTCAGAATTATGCAACAGTTCTTGTGCGTGAACAGTGGGGTTCTAATCTAATAAAATTTACTGGAGTTCAACTTTTAGGCGGTGTTCAGTTTAACGGCGAATTGATATTTCAAGACGCTAGAGCAGATCGTGAAAGAATGGAAGATGATGCAATTAGCAATCTTCAACCTCTTGCGTATAATTTCATAGGATAAGTAATGGCTACTAATGTATATTTTCAAAATTATGATTATTTTAACGAACAGCAATTAATAGACGATCTTGTTATTGAGACAATACAAATTCATGGTGTTGATATAATTTATATCACGAACTCAATACAAGAAGTTGATGCTATATTTCGTGAAGATGATATACCTATCTATGATGAAACTTTTGACTTTGAAGTTTACGTTAAAAATGTTGATGGATTTGAAGGAGAAGGTGACTTCTTAAGTAAATTTGGCCTTGAAATTAGAGATCAAGTTACTTTCACTCTTGCAGTTCGCACATTTGAAAAATATGTAAACAGAATTAGACCTGACAGAAAAAGACCTCTTGAAGGCGATATTATATTCTTCCCTCTGAATAGTAAAATGTATAAAATAATGAGTGTAGAACATGAGAGTATTTTCTATCAAGCAGGTTCTTTACAACTGTTTGATATGCGTTGTGAGTTGATTGAATATTCTGGACAAAGATTCCAGACAGGTAGAGATAATATTGATACTTACTTTAATGATATCGATACTACACAAGCAACTACTCTAGAATCACTTGAAACTTATGATGACAATGCTATGAATTTAGATTTTGAAAAAATTGGAGATGATATCATAGATTTTTCTGAGAGAGATCCATTCAGTGAAGACATAGACATATTAGATGAGGATGCACCATAATGGCAATTGCAAATTATTTTTACAATAAAACAACCAGAAAGTATGTTGCATTATTTGGAACTTATTTTAATCAGTTAACTATTGAACGAACAGGCACAGCTGGTGAAGATATACAATCCATGATTGTGCCCATAACCTACGCGCCTGTGCAAAAGATGCTTGCTCGAATTAAACAAGATCCTGAATTCGCTAAAAAGTCTGCACTTCAAATGCCTAGGATGTCTTTCGAGATGACAGGATTATCTTACGACCCAGAGAGGAAAACACCTCCTGTTGGAAGAATAAGAAAATCAACAGTGGCAGATGATATTTCAGACCAAAATTTTATGTATGCTGGTACTCCTTATATTATTGAATTTTCATTATATATTATGAGTAAATATACTGAAGATTCTGCTAAAATATTAGAACAAATATTGCCGTTTTTCAATCCTGATTTTACTAGTTCAGTTCGTCTTATTGACGGTATAGATCCTTTTGATGTTCCGTTGATATTGAACGGCGTTTCAATTGAAGATGTTTATGAAGGTACTTTCGAAGAGAGACAGACGCACTTATCAACATTAAATTTCACAATGAAAGGTTGGTTCTTTGGACCAGAACGAAACAAGAAAGTTATAAAATTCGTCGAAGTTGCTATGACTACTGGAGATGACAATGGAGCTAACACTGCATTTGAATTAACCCAAACAACACAGCCTGGTATGACGGCTAATAATGAACCAACAACTGACATAAATGAGACCATTGATTATACATTAATAGATTTTGATGATAATTGGGACTTCATAAAAGTCATAACAGAATAAGGTAGATATCATTATGGGAAAGCGAGAAGATAATAAAGAATCAAAAAGAAATATGATGGCAGATACACTAGGAATAAGACGTCCTGATGAATTAATAGAGAAAAAAGAAAAAGAGTTACCTATGACAATAGATCAAGAACCTGAAAAATCCACAGATATAGCAATTACTAATTCTTCGGATGAGATGATAGAAGATATCGATAAAGCAAAAGGTAATGTTCAGAACATAATTACCTATGGCGACAGTGCGTTGGCGGATATGATGGAACTAGCAAAGCAATCAGAATCGCCTCGTGCATATGAAGTTGCTGCATCTTTAATGAAAACGTTATTGGATGCCAACAAAGATTTCGTTTTAATGTCGAACAGAAAACATACTGCAATAGATGAAGCTAAAGGTGGCGGCAATCAAGAAGGACCCAACGTAGTTAACAATAATTTAGTGGTATCAACTACAGACTTATTGAAAATGTTAAAAGGCGATAAATAGTGGCCGCTATTAAGTCGGAAGGTTATCTAGGTAATACGCATCTTAAGGGTGCGGGAAGTACCACAGAGTGGACTCCTGAAATGATAAAGGAATATGTGAAATGTTCCAAGGACCCAGTATACTTTGCTAAAACCTACATTAAAATAGTCCATGTTGATCACGGTCTCATACCATTCGAGATGTATGATTATCAAGAAGAAATTACAGAGAAAATATTTAGAGCAAGACGAGTCGCAGTATTGACTGCTCGGCAGGCAGGTAAGACCACAACTGCAGCAGCCGTAATACTTCATTATATTTTATTCGACGAACAAAAGACAGTAGCAATATTAGCAAACAAAGGTGATGCAGCAAGAGAAGTATTAGGAAGAATACAACTTGCGTATGAAGCATTACCTAAATGGATGCAACAGGGTGTTAAAGAATGGAATAAAGGTAGTCTTGCACTAGAAAACGGTTGCAAAATATATGCAGGCACAACATCTTCATCTGCAATTCGTGGTAAATCAATATCATTCCTATATTTGGACGAAGTTGCATTCATTGAAGGTTATGATGAGTTCTTCGCATCTGTTTATCCTACAATTTCTTCAGGTGAAACAACAAAACTATTAATGACTTCTACGCCAAACGGACTGAATCATTTTTGGAAAACTTGCAAGGGCGCTGAAGAAGGAACAAACGGGTATGAGTTTGTTAAGGTTATGTGGAGTGATGTACCTGGAAGAGGAGATGCTTGGAAACAAGAAACTCTTGAAGCGCTAGATTTTGACTTAGAAAAATTCGCGCAAGAATATGAAGGTAGTTTCCTTGGAAGTTCTGGTACTTTAATCGATGGTGCAAAATTAAAACAGATGTTGCATTCAAGACCTATACAAGAAAGAGAAAAGGTGTATCAATATTTTGCGCCGGTTCCTGAATCTACATATGCTTTAATAGTAGATGTATCCAGAGGTAAGGGTTTAGATTATTCTACATTTAACGTTATAGATATTACAAAAATGCCTTATCAGCAAGTTTGCGTTTTTAGAGACAATATGATAGGACCTGTGGATTTTGCATCAGTAATTTTCAGAGTTGGGATGATGTATAATGAAGCTGCAGTTTTGATTGAAATAAATGATATCGGAGAACAAGTTTCTGACGTTCTTCAAATGGATTATGGTTATGAAAACTTACTATTCACAGAGAACGCGGGTCGAGCAGGAAAAAGAATATCAAGCGGATTTGGTAAAAGATCAGATAATGGTATAAGAACAACCAAATCTGTAAAAGCAGTAGGTTGTTCCATAATCAAAATGTTAATAGAACAAAATCAACTTGTGATATGTGACTACAATACAATACAAGAATTATCTAGATTTTCCAAAAAGGGTAATTCATACGAAGCGGAAAGTGGTTCCCATGATGACTTAGTTATGAATTTAGTTCTATTCGCGTGGTTATCAGATCAAGCATATTTTAAAGAAATGACTGATATAAATACATTAATGAAATTACGTGAAAAAACAGATGAGCAAATAGAACAAGATTTACTGCCTTTTGGGTTCATAGATATGGGTGATGATGACATAGATGATTCAGGTTTTGCTCCAATACCGCGAGAAGAAGCTTGGTTTTAAACAAATTGTGGATGTTATAAATACAATTAGAAATAATAGAAACTGATTAACATTTAACATATAATAATAAAGGAGAAGAATATGGCTTTTTCCGTAAGCCCTTCAGTAATCATCCGTGAAATAGACCAGTCGGCTTCAGTGCCGTCAATAGCTACTTCACCGGCCGCGATTGCAGGCGTTTTTAATTGGGGTCCCGTAAACGAACCCATCTTAATAACATCAGAAGACAATTTGGTTGCACGTTTTGGCGCACCAACAGACACAACTTATGAGACATTTTTTGCAGCTGCAGACTTTCTTTCATATTCAAATGCATTATACGTAGCGCGTGCTGAATTAGCTGGCGCAGAACAAGCAAGTGGTACTTTCTTCAAAGGCAAGTACTTAGGAACCAAAGCCAACGATCTTGACGTATCTTTTACCGATACAGCAGATTACGAACAGACAATAGCTTCTGTTGGTGATTTAAACCAAGGTGGAGATGGCACAAGTGATAATATTATAACTTTTAATACTAATTCACTTGTATGGGATCAATCTAGTTCTTTTCCTGTTGGAACCTTTGCTGTCGGTGATGTCATAAGATTAGGTAACGATTCTGTGGGATATCAAGAACTTACAATTTCTGCTATTGAAACTGAAATTGCTGTTGCTTCTTATTACGTAAATGAATTGACTTTTGCTAGTAATTATAGATTAGCAGAAAGCGATTTATCACTTCTTTCAATTACAAAGAAATGGGGTTATGCTTCATCTTTCGCAAAAGCGCCTGATGCAGGACACAGACATATTGTAGTTATTGATAGAGCTGGTAATATAACAGGTAATGCAGGAACAATCTTAGAATTGTATAATAACGTTTCTGAAACTCCAGGTGCTACTAAATCAGATGGTAGAGATAACTTTATATATGATGTTATCTTAAACAGTTCATCATGGATAACTCCTACTGATACGACAGCTGATGACTTAATTACTTCTTTATCTGGTACTGGAAGAAATTATTCTTCATTAACTTCTGGAAATGATGGTGTAGCTTCTGGTGTTCCTACGACTGAAGCAAATGTTACTTTGGGTCCTCTTGCTCTTGCGTATGATACATTTATCAATGCTAATGATATTGATATATCCTTTATTCTTCAAGGAAAAGGTGATGCAGGCGCAAATCTTGCTAATTATATTGTTGGTAACATTGCAGAAACTAGAAAGGATTGTGTTGTTTATCTGTCTCCTTCTAAAGAAGCGGTTGTTGATGAATTGAAAAGTAACTCTAAAATGACTAATGCTATTGCATATCGTAATTTAGTACAGAGTTCATCTTACTGGTTCATGGACAGCGGTTATAAATATCGCTACGACAAATACAATGACAAATATCGTTGGGTTCCTTTGAATGGTGATGTCGCAGGTCTTGCTTCAAGAGTAGAACCTTACGAATCACCAGCTGGTTTCCGTAAAGGAATAATTAAGAATGTTGTAAAATTGGCATTCAATCCAAGCAAACCTCAGCGTGATCAATTATATAGCTCTGATATCAATCCTGTAATGTCTCAGGTTGGTCAAGGTGTCGTATTATTTGGTGACAGAACAGGCAATCCTATTGAAAGTGCATTTAGTTTCTTGAACGTCCGTAGATTATTCATTGCGGTTGAAAAGGCTATTGCCAGTGCTTCACAAGGTTTCCTATTCGAACTTAATGATACTTATACACAAACACAGTTTAAAAATATCGTTGACCCGTTTTTGAGAGATATTCAAGGCCGTCGTGGTATTATCGACTTTACTGTTATATGTGATTCTAGAGTAAACACACCAACTGTTGTCGACCAAGGTCTATTTAAAGCGCAAATCTTTATAAAACCGGCACGTTCCATTCAAGTAATTGAACTTACCTTTGTTGCTACACGCAGCGGAATCGAGTTTGAAGAAATTGTCGGTTCAGTAAATTAAGTTGATCCGGATTATGTTTATATAACTAAATGATAAATAATAAATAACAACAAATAAAAATAATAAGGAGAATGTGGCATGGCCGGATTCAACATAAATGAGTTTAAATCACAGTTAGTTGGTGGTGGCGCTCGTCCAACTCTATTCCAAGTTCAAATAATAAATCCTGTAAATCCAGGCGCAGACTTTAAAGTACCATTTATGGTCAAGGCTGCAGGTATTCCTGCTTCAACTGTTGGAGTTTATACAGTTCCGTATTTTGGTCGTCAGATTAAATACGCAGGAGATAGAACATTTGAAGATTGGGAAATAACAGTAATAAACGATGAAGATTTTGCAGTTCGTAATGCAATGGAAGCATGGATGGATGCAATAAATTCACACGATGCTAATACTAGAGCTTTGCCGCAAGATTACAAGTCAAATGCAATCATTACTCAGTTTAGTAAAGATGGTTCTCCAATACGCTCATATGTATTCGAAGGTATTCATCCAGTAAACATTGCTGGTATTGAAATGTCTTGGGAAACAGTTGATACTATTGAAGAATTCGGTGTTACTTTCCAGTATGATACATGGCGCGTTGAAGGTACTACAGGAATTCCAACAACTTAATTTATGATCGATTTTTGAAAGGAAGTATTATATGAAGATTCTTGGTTTTACGATAAAAAGAGAAGATGATGGTGTAGATGCTCCGCCATCTTTTACAGAACCGCAAAATAATGATGGCGCAATTACGGTAGGTAATGCAGTTGGTGGCTTTTATAATACATCTCTAGACATGGAAACTACTGCTAAAACAGAGTCAGAACTTGTCACAAAATATAGAACAATGGCTATGCAACCGGAACTTGCTAATGCCATTGATGAAATTGTAAACGAAGCAATCAGTGTCGACTCCAATGAGAACGTGGTCGAGATTGTGCTTGAAAGAACAAATCTACCTGATAAAGTCAAAGAGGCCATAACTGAGGAATTTAAAACAATTCTCAAACTCTTTGACTTTACAAATAACGGATATGACATATTCACAAAATTTTATGTAGACGGCAGATTGAACTATCATATAATTATTGATGAAAAGAATTTAAAAGAAGGTATTAAAGAATTACGTTATATTGATCCTCGCAAGATAAAATTTATTAGAGAAATGGATCTTAAAGGTAAAGATGCTGTTACTGGAATTCCTTTAAAAGTAGTTAAAAATGAATATTATATGTATTCGGAAACTGGTTATCAAGCGACTGGTATGGGCGGAGGAAGCAATACTGGTTTTAGAATAGCAAAAGATTCAATCGCTCGAGTTACCTCAGGAATTATGAATCAAAACAATTCGTTAGTTCTTGGCCACTTACACCCATCTATAAAGCCTCTAAACCAATTACGTATGCTTGAGGATGCAACAGTTATATATACTTTGACTCGCGCACCAGAACGTAGAATCTTTTATATTGATGTTGGTAATTTACCCAAAGCAAAGGCCGAACAATATCTTCGCGACATGATGACAAGACACAAAAACAAATTACAATATAACTCGACCACTGGTGAAATGACCGATGCTCGTAAAATGATGACAATGACTGAAGATTTTTGGTTCCCGAGACGTGGCGGTGAAAGATCAACTGAAGTAGATACATTACAAGGCGGTTCGTCACAGGCCTTAAGTTCAGACGAAAATATGCAATATTTTCAACGTAAATTGTATAAGTCATTAAAAGTGCCACTTTCAAGATTAGAACCTGAATCAAGTTACTCTTTTGGTCGTGTATCGGAAATCACTAGAGACGAAGTTAAATTCAGTAAATTCATAAGACGAAGCAGATCGCGGTTTGCAGAAATATTCAATGTTGTACTTGAGAAACAATTGGTTCTTAAAGGTGTATTAGATCCTGATGAATTTGCGACCCTAAAAAATGATATAGGTTACGACTTCATAAAGGAATCGTATTTCGAAGAACTTAAAGAAGCAGAAATTATTCGTGAACGTTTGAATACCATGAGAGAAATGGATGAATATGTCGGACGTTATTATTCTGAGGCTTGGGTACGCAAAAATATTCTTATGCAATCAGAAGAAGATATTAAAGAAATCGACGAGGAAATTGCCAGCGAAGTAGAAAAAGGCGATAACTTGGATGACTTCGGTGTAGACATTTAAAATACACAGAAATTTAATATATTTAGGAGTTTAAAAAATGAGAATTACCGTAGCATGCCCAAAACAACTGCAATCAGATTCAAACCAACTTGCCATGGCTATAGCCTTGAGTGTCGCTGACGTAGATACGTATAAAGATCTTTCATGGCAAGACGCGGAAGGTAACCTGTACGCTGTCGCTAGCTTCCCGACAAATGATACATGGATTAACTTCGCTCAGAACACGCTTAATAGACCCGCGTGGGATATTGACAGCGTTATTGATATGGACGCTGTTGCCAGAGCGCAAGGTGACTTAGTGTTTAGTGATACAGCAATAAAAGCCGTTCCTAATAAACTTACCGCATGTTTAGGAGATAACGGCTTGGACGTACTTTTAAATATGGGATTGTTTACGAGTTCTGATAATGAGCTTTAACAGTTTATTCGCAAACGGCGAACGCGGGTTTGTCTATGAACCTTACGACCCCACCACGCTATTTCAAGACTCTGACGGTAATACGCCAGTAGACTCCAGTGGTCAACCAGTAGGTTTAGTACTAGACAACTCAGGTAATGTTTTAAACGGTACTCAATCAGTATCAAGTAAACGACCTACCTATACAGACACCCCTAGCCGTCTAGTACTTGATGGAGTTGATGACGAAATAGTCGTAGTAATACCAACAGGTGGCTTTGTTGGTTCGTTGGTAGTTGCAACGGATGAGGGTACAGCAAGCTACGGCGTAGATATACCAGCAGGCAATTATACGATTGCTGGTCAATACTTTGCAGGCAATAGCATCAACGGAGTATTGTTAAGAGAAGGTTCGGTAAGTGAATCTGAATTGACATCAGTTGAACAGACTTTTGTGAATAATGGTGCAACAGCTAGTTACGTAGGGGTTAGTGATTTTACGCAATTTTGGCGTAATAGGAGTGACATAACGCAGTTTCCAATCCTTGATACGTCAAGTGGAACTATTTTCTATCGTACTTGGCGTGAGTGCTCAAGCCTCACTAGTTTCCCACTACTCGATGTTTCCAATGGAACTGATTTTGGTACTACTTGGTATGAGTGCTCAAGCCTCACAAGTTTTCCAACCCTTAATATGCCAAGCGGAACTTCTTTTAATTTTACTTGGTCCGGTTGCAACAGTCTCACAAGTTTTCCACTAATTGACATGCCAAGCGGAACTTCTTTTAGTTCTACTTGGCAAGGTTGCAACAGTCTCACAAGTTTTCCACTAATTGACATGTCAAGCGGAACTTCTTTTAGTTCTACTTGGCGTGAGTGCTCAAGCCTCACTAGTTTCCCACTACTCGATGTTTCCAATGGAACTTTTTTTAGTTCTACTTGGCAAGGTTGCTCAAGCCTCACAAGTTTTCCACTAATTGACATGCCAAGCGGAACTTCTTTTAGTTCTACTTGGCAAGGTTGCTCAAGCCTGACAAGTTTTCCATTAATTGACATGTCAAGCGGAACTTCTTTTAGTTCTACTTGGCGTGAGTGCTCAAGCCTCACAAGTTTTCCACTACTCGATGTTTCCAATGGAATTTTTTTTGCTAATACTTGGTTCGGTTGCGACAGTCTCACAAGTTTTCCACTACTCGATGTTTCAAGTGGAACTTATTTTGGTGGTGCTTGGCAGCGTTGCTCAAACCTTACAAGTTTTCCAGCTAACTTTTTCGATAACTGTTTAGGTACCAATTTCAGCCTTGCTTTCTCTTCCACAAACCTTTCACAACAAAGCATTGACGACATACTAGTCAGCATCAACACCAACAATACAAGCGACGGAACATTCAATCAATCAGGCGGCTCTGCACCTAGCGCAACAGGCGAAGCTGCAGCGACAGATATGCGTAACCGTGGCTGGACAGTAGAGACAACTCAACCTACACCGCCTCAAGAATTAACTTTGATTGTTGCAACACAAAATACTGATGCTGGAACTGTGGAAGTAAAACCTTCTCCACCTATATTAAATTTGATTGTTGCAACACAAAATACTGATACTGGCACTACTACAATATCAGAATCTCAAAGATTAAATTTGATTGTCGCAACACAAAATACTGTGACGCAAAATATTATCGTATCACCAGGACCGCAGCAACTAAGTTTGATTGTTGCAACACAAAAAACTGATACTGAGACTGCTTACGTAGGTCCTACTCCACAAAATTTAGAATTGGTTGTTGCTACGCAGAATACTGATGCTGGAACTATTGATGCAACAAACGTTTTTAGAACACCAGTACAGCAATTGGATTTGATTGCGGCAACACAAAATACTGTAACTCAAAAAATTACTGCAAGTATTGTTGAAAGACCAGAAAATACAGACATTATTACAATAGAAACATCTCAAGCACCAGATGCGAAACCAGTAGCAAGGAGTCTCGTTGTCACGACAGGCTATCAAGAACTTATAAAAGTTCCGAACTACAATGTACCAGAACTTATATTTGGTGGATCTAATACTATTAAGAACGGAGTAGGAGAAGTAATCAGTCCGTTGGTGTTGTGCAATACTACTAATACGACAGCTATTGTTGACGTTGAAACATATCGATATGTAGAAAATACTAAATATTACTTTATTAAAAATTTAAACATTCCAGCATACGAAACGATATCAATACCGCTGAATGGTCAATTCTTTAAAACTGGTGATATGTTACAAATAAAAGGTTACACAGAGTTTGCTGTTCATGCCATTCTTTCATTCACGCTAGGACAATCTGAAGAAGATGATGTGTAGACTAATGCTGTCTCATATAAAAATTCGCACAACAGAAAAAATTATAATTATAAATATAGATATAAAAACACAACCAATTAAATATTTTAACCTAATAAAGGAATAAAAATGACTCAATTCGCTTCCAATGCAGTACTAATTAACGGGCCGCAATACCTTTCAGATAACGTAACCATATTGCATATATGTAAATCACCCTTAAAGTCAGATAATTTAAGTCAAATACAAGGTAAATCATTCGCCTCAGTAGCATTTAGCAGTTCAGATATCACTATTGGATCCTCTGGAGATGACGTTACTGTAGCCACTGCTCAGAAAACTGGTTTAATACCTAGCGAGTCTGCTGACGTTAACGATGATATTGCTATTGTCTTTTGCTCAGGTACTGAAAATTTAGCATGTGTTGATGCAACAGACCGAGTATTAACAAACGAAAGTGGCGATACTCTTCAAATTACGGCTGGTGCAATACTTATTAACAATTGGTCTTAATTCCAAGACCAACGTCAAATTTTAAGGTTGTATAAATATTGTATGAGTATACATAAAGGATTCAAATGAAAACATTTAAAGAACTTCTTAGCGAAGTTGCACAACCAAGTTCTGGTGATGAAAAGGCGTTTAAAGCCCAACACGTCATTAAAGTAATACCACACCCAGTAGCTCTAGAAACTCAGTTCAAAGGTACTATACCTAAACAGAGGCGCCTTGCTGATTATTTGAAAGGTGAAGATGA
>Ga0222644_1000379_pt1 | contig 15137 bp, 2 predicted proteins | sample AntAcemetagen291_FD_179800 | JGI IMG/M metagenome (GOLD analysis project Ga0222644, IMG submission 179800) | Saline water microbial communities from Ace Lake, Antarctica - #291 | ecosystem: Environmental > Aquatic > Non-marine Saline and Alkaline > Saline | place: Antarctica: Ace Lake | collected...
GCTCTTGTCTGGTTAACATGTGGCATTTTTGTGGGACTTGGCAAACGAACAATACACTTTATACACGATTCACAAGTAGTGCGAGCGTCTGCCGCGACTGAAAATGCTTCAATCTTGAGCGATGCAGTGGATATCGCGTTGGCCACATCATTTGAAGCGTTCGAGGTCGTGTTAGAAACAGCTCTCGGTGTTTTGAGGACTCTCATTTCATATTTACCGCTACTTTTTCTGTTTATTTTCACCGTTACCGCATGGTATACCGTGTCGCAACACACAGCTCCAGTGGTGTTTAGTATTGACGCAGTGTACGAGAGTGTGCGTCCAAACGTGGTGGAGCTGTTCCTCCAGGTATTAAATTTCACGCGAGTGGTTTTCGCATTGGTGGTGGGGATATGGAACGCGGTAGTGGACATATTACTCATACCGATCCGACTTTTGTTTGATGCCGGATTTGAATGCGGTGGACCAGCGTTTGTCCAGAATGTCGCGCTCAAAGGGTCGTTGGTGGTGAAGGAAGTAGCCAACGTGCTTGTGGCGTTTGCAGGTGGGTTTGCAGAGGATAATGCAATTGATATTGACATAACGATGTTCAGCTTTCGAGTTCGTGAGTTTTCTCATGTTTTCTTAGCGGTTATAGAATGTTCGTGTCAAACGGTCAATGGTCAGGTGTTACGCGTTGCCCTGGCGCCCGTGTACTCCAATGTTACGGACGTATTCGCCAACAGCGCCATACGCACAGCGATGAAGATCATCGAGATACCGTACAGAGCGATGACATCAGGCCAAACATCATTTGAACCACTATTTGACGTCGCGTTGAGCGAAAATTCTGGATTGCTGGCTTCCGGCGCCGCGCTACTCAACGAACAACTAAGTAAAGTTGTGGAGTTCATACAAATTCCAGTGCCACAAGCATTGAAGTTTGGATCGCCTCCTGTGTTTTCTCTTGTGCACCGAGTCACGGCTTTCGTGCTCGCAGCAGTGCGACTTCCTACGCGCCTCATAACGGCACTACCGGACATCCTCAACAAAAACTCTCGAGATGCTGCTGACACCGTATATGAATGTGCGTCTGTGCGGGATTTGGCGTTTCATGCCGAAAAGTATGTCGACGTGTTTTTCGTGGATATATTTTCAAGTCTTCATTCGTACTTCAGGGAGTACGGCGAGCTGTACGCTGCAGGATGGCAAAACGTAATCAATATCGTGGAACTGTCATACAACACGACCATAACTGCCGCCACCGGCGCCGCTAAATTGACGCACTCGTCCGGCTACGGGCTGTGTGAAACGCAAATTAGGCACTCTGATAATTTCATCGAAAGAATTCGATATTCTGTGCTCTTGTTCGCCAGGACATACTCAGAGCGTAGCGTGCCGCTTCAAATCGATGTGGCGGCAAAGTTGAGAAGGGTGCTGGACAGAAAATTCATGATGGTGGCACTAGCAGAGACGACATACTCGGCATCGGTGACAGGCATCAGGTTCATTCAAGGTTTGGTGGACTTTGGTGCATATTCGGCCGATGCGATTCTGAGACTGAAGCCCGTACGACACGACTGCGTTGGAGGGTTCATGCGACGGTTCCACGAACAGGCGATGGATACGCTCGAAACGCTGCCGAATACCATGACAAGCTTATTGGATATAGTAGACGTGACTGGCTCTGGGTACGCGTCGTTGGCATGCGCAAGGACAACGCACGTCAACCACATCTACGCAGGCTCGCTTAAGTCGTACATATTTGCGTCGTCGGCGTGCGATGTCGTGTTCGCCAAAACGGGCGAGATGCCAAAATGCACGTACCGCAACATCGATATCGATAAGCAAAACAGCCTGTGTAGTAGATTAGTGGCCTTCGCTGACTTCAATACCAACCTTGTGTGCAACAGCGGAGACGCGTTCGTGGAGATTTTACAGACGTTTTACCATACGTTTCGGACAGTCGAGGAGTATAACCTCGGGATGTTCGTTACTATGTGGAACTGCCTTGTGGGTGACAAAACCGGCAGTGGATTTGCATCTTGTGCGTCTTCAATGGTGCAAGAAATCATACCTCCCACGACAATTTTTGATACCTTAGAGTGTCAGTCGGCAGAGCTCTTCTACAGAGCAAGCACAATGCTTGTGTCGGCATTTTCACCTCTATTGAACGCGATCTACATTGCCGTTGGTTACCCCGATCAAGGGTACGTCGCCGTTTCTGCGGACGACGGATATCACTTACAAGCCAAGCCTCTGGAGGCGGCGCTCTCGTCGCTCATTACTTCTCTAATGGTACCGCATTGGGCAGTTCACGCGATGGCACACGTTGGGAAAGAGCTGGTGCACATCCTAGAAGACATGGCAAGTGGGATAGACATTGGCGACTTGGTGCAGAGTGTATACAAGTTCCAATTCGAGGTTATGGGGACGATCCTTCGAGTCATGGTACTCGCGCTTAGGGATGTGCTTGTCGGTGTGCTCCAGGTAGGCAGAGCCATTTCTACGATGGTCAAGTTCAGTAACGACCGGGGTGGAGACGCACGGCTTCCTGGAGATGATTTTATGACGTTCCAGACCAGCATCATAACCGTGGTAACCATGGCACAAGACTTTGTAGAGTTGTTCAACGAACAGTTCTTTTTGGGCATCGAGGCTTTATTTGAATGCCTGTTTCTTCTCATCAAAGGAATAACCGAAGGCAAAGTTGAATACATTCGTGAATTCTTCGTTACGGCCGTTGTGAAACTCGGAGACCTATCGACTGCTCTTCTGAATGGATTCATGGGCATACTGTTCCAAGAGGGCTCGCCTTTACATCTCGTATGCTCCATTGTGGACTCGGTGAAGAAAACCACGTGTTCAATGATGGGAGCAGGCTTCATTCCGACGTCAATGAATATCGGCTGTGGGAGGTCCAAAAATGCGTGCTCGTGGTGGCCGTTTAGCGACAGCAAAACGTTTCAATCGGACGATGTCTCCGGCTCTTCCCCAGACTTGTCGAGAATCAACTATGTTGATGGTCCCGCTATCAATATGATAGAAAAAATTCCAGGTGAAAAACGTCGCATGCTACTGTTTCAGCGAGCAATGGAAGAGCACGACCCAGAAGCTAGACGAAAGTTGTTACTCTTTGATATATCTCTGGAGCAGCTTTTTAATGAAGTCGCAGATAAAGTTCTTTCAGGACCGAAAGATCTGTTCGAGAAGGCGGTTGAGGGGGTAACGTCGATTGCAAATCAGGCAAAAGCTAAGGTTAACCAGGCTATCGATATGGCTGGAGAAATAGTTGACAAAGTCGCCAAACTTCCTCAAAAACTATGGAATAGTGTGTACTCTATCATTCCAACAAAATTCGAGATGAAGATGTCGTCTATTTTTGACCTGACAAAAATAAAACGGGAATCTATGAGTTGCGATAAAAAGGTATGTCCGGTAACAGATGGTGCGATTTCATGTGATGCTTCACAGGAAGCGACAGTGTGTTCTACGAACGAAGATTGCAAACCAGACGAAGCGAATCCTGATGATTACCGCTACTGTGTGACAGCAGACCAAGATCTGTGTCCTACGGGCATAGGGGAGAGCAATTCGAACGCCTGCGTAGCGAGGACGGCTTGGGCAAAAGCATGTAGATGTGACACGCTCAAGTATGACACGGAAAACCACTGCAACTATGCCACGGGTTTCTGCACCGCCGGAGACTCGCCCTTCGTGGCCCCGTTGACCGAGTGCTCGACCAGTGATCAGCTGGTGTATGGAGCGGACGACTACAACAAACTCTGCTACATCTCTCCGATCTGGAAATGCGCGAACGATGACCTAAAAGACGAGTGCCGCTCCAGGGTAGCATTGTATGAGCTCGAAGGCCCGTCTCTATGTCGAGTGTTCTGTGCTCCGACCTTCGCCAACAGGAACAATCGATTGTCAACGTACAACTATGCTGACAGCGGAAAAACCAAATGCGTGTGCGAAGTTGGAGTTGACCGCGCTTTTCCGGACCAGGCGGTAAACGTATACCCGACTGATAATGTGACCAATGTGGTTATCAGGGCGCCGGAAACAGGACGCAGACGACTTTTGACGAATGACAAATACTCTGGAGCATCGCGTTCCGTATTTACATCGTGCAACACCAACGCACAGTGCGCACCCTCGTTCTCGAATCCCACTATCTGCGAATCTCTATGGACGCTTCCGATCACGTGCTACAGCTGTTCCGAGCGTGTGCATGGCGCATCGTTCTCGCTGGGGTATCAGTGCAACGCTCAGTCAAAAACGTGCGAGTGCACTGCGCCAGTATCGGTGGACCCGGAAGACGAGCGCGACAGGCCCGATGATGTGGATTGGCGCGGAGATTCATGGTGTGACAAAATCATGCGCGGATACCGACATGCCGCAATTAGAACCCCCTTGGAGAACGTATGGGTGCATAAGTGCGGTCGTTTGCGTGAGTTCGGTATCGGCTTGACGAATTGGCTCGGGCTGCAGAGCGTTCCTCCCGACGTGGTGTACAACCCTCAACGATCATTGGCGATTGCTATGGACCTCGTGCACGGACTGAGCATATATTTCAGCGAGGGTTGGGCAGAGCATGACGATGAAGACGAAATGGACCTTGAAAACTTTTTCAACCGTCTGATCGAGAAGCGTGTCGATCCTTTATTGACGTTCAGGGTTCTCGACGCAGGCCAGAAGCTCATGGGAATTAGTCGCGGACTGCTTGCGCAGATAGATATTGCAGAGATCATCGGTGGCACGCTCGACGTAATATTGCCCGAGGCTTCGGTAAAATTCCGTGTTGCCACAAATTCATTATCGAATGTGACCACAGGGATGATTAACGTGATCAGGGACAACAACGTCAGTGTCATTATGCGAAGCGTAGGGTTGAGCATGGCTCCGCTCGAAGAGTTTACAAACTTGGTTATAGCTGCTGCAAGCAGTCTCAACACAAACAGCACGCGTGTTAATGGGACTAGTATCGTACACAACATTACTATTGCCGACGTTTTAAACCACACTTCTGAGTATGACACGGCACTCGATACGATGGATCCTGAGTTTAGGACTCGTGTGCTCCTCAGTTCGATCAGCGATTGCTACGTGTTGCAAAACGTCAAGAACAGGCTGGTGTCTGTAGTCGGATCGATGACCGAGTATTATGGATCTTCAGATAAATTCCTCGGCAAATCCTTGTGTGCGTATGAGCATTTTCTCACGGGCACTTCACAAAACAATGCGTGCGAAGGTTTGGAGCATGGTCAGAGTGCGTTCAATCAAAGTCTGACGTTGCGCATAAATATTTCACAATTTGAGTCTTTTAAGGTCTCTGATCTGGCTCCAGCAAACGTGCAACGTTCTATTGACGAATGGTTTTCTGAGCCCAAAGAGGTAATTTTCAGACGTATCATAGACTTCACTCAAAGCTTCCGTTCGATTGCAGTGACATGCGATGCTGATATTCTGCTGTGTAAAAAACAAACACGATCTCTTTTAGAGGCGTTTGTGCTTGCGCAAGTTGGCATTTTTATTGGACTATCGGCGTTTATGCTCTCAGGCATCAACCTGTTATCTATATCGTTTTTCATCACGTCACAGTTCATCCTAATGCCACCAATTGTGCTGTACTTGACGTACGGCGTTTTACCCTCGTGTTTTCCACGGGTTCCGGTATGCATTGGAGACGACGCCTTTGCCGTGCTTTTGTTCTTTCTACCCAGGCACATTCCCTGGTCAGAGCATCTCGTGACCAACGCGCGCCGCGTTCCCTTTGCAGAGTTTGTGTGGTTCGAGCAACTAAGTGCAGATATTACCAACTGTCGCAATAGCGGATTTGGTGGCTTCTTCGACGTCTTCTTTTGGGCGCGCGAAAGCGCACGAAACAGTGCATTGAATGTGCTATGGTTCGGGGCAGAGTGGCCATTGCTTCGGCTGGCTTCTGCAGCTCAGACCTCGTCAAAGGAGTGGCGCGTGCGAGAATATACCCCCGCCATTGACGCATGTGGCTCGATAAATATGGTGGGAATCGTGCCTCCTCTGCTTTTATCGTTTTTGTGCTATTTGACGCTTACGTTCGCAACGGTTCCCATTTTGCGACTCGCCGCCAAGTCTACGGTAAGGGTACTGCCGTGGATTACTCAAACCGTGCTCGCGATGTTAGACACGTACAACACATAGATTCTATTTGTCTTAACAGTATATAAGCCCCAATTGAACGGTCTCGCATCGATGGATTCGCAGGACCTAACGCTTGCGTTGGCTGCGTCATGTGCCCCCGCGTTGGTATGGGTTTCGTGTGGCGTTGCAGTGTCTGCTGGCAAGTGCAGTGTGCAGTATGTGCTTCATCCTCGAGCGCCCACCCCAAAAAAAGCAAAGGCTGGATTTATGAGCGTAGCTTTTAACCTTATCGGTTTGACGCTGCTTGAAGTTCTTGCGGCGCTACTCGAAACAAGCTTGGGACTGGCGCGCACGCTTTTGATGTATGTTCCCTTGCTATTCCTCTTTCTGTTTTCCGTCGTGATCTGGTACACGGTGTCATCATATAACGTAAATATCGTGTTCACGGTCGACGCGCTATACGAGAGTCTTCGCCCCACTATCGTAGAACTTTTGCTTCAGGTGTTGAACTTCACGCGTGTGATCTTTGCTTTAATAGTGGGAGTATGGAACACAATGGTAGAGATATTACTCGTGCCCGTACGCGTGCTATTCGAAGCAGGATTCGAGTGCGCGAGCACAACGTTCGTGCAGGATATCGCGCTGAAAGGCTCTGCTATCGCAACGGAAGCTGCATCGGTGCTCGCTGAGTTCGCAGATACGTTTGCCGACACAAACACGCTAAGCATTAATATTACCATCCTAAGTTTAAAAACACGAGACTTTCTTCGCACGTTCGCCGATATTTTGACGTGTTCGTGCGACACCATCTCTCCTTTGATGATACGAACGGTCGCCGCACCGTTGTACACGCAAATGACTGATGTTTACGCAAACAGTGCTGCTCGTGTGGGTATGAAGTTACTGGAGATTCCGTATCGAGCAGCCTCTACCGGCGATACAAGTTTTGAACCACTCTTTGATGCTCTGCTGGATGAAGAAACTGGATACCTGGCCTCTGGAGCCGCGATTTTAAACGAACAGCTACGAGTAGTAGTGGAGTTAGTACAGTCCCCTATAGACGAGCAGTTTCGATTTGGGTCCCCGCCACTGTTTTCCGTGGGGCACAGGAACTCTGCGTTGATGTTGATTGCACTGCGAACGTGCATTCGCGTTATTGGCGCGCTCCCGTTGCTACTGAAGAGCGGCCCTCGACAAGCTGCCGACAGCGCGTACGAAAGTCTTTCGATTCGCGATATGGTCTTTCATGCTGAGCGTCTGAATGAGGTATCGACCGTCGAGATTCCTAGCAGTCTCCACTCGTTTCTGCGGCCGCCGGCCGAAGTCGTTTCGGCCCTGTTCAAGATCCAAATCAACATTGGCGAGCTCCTGTACAATACCACAATGAGCGTCGTCACAGGAGTGGCTACGCTCGAACACGTCTCCGGTAATGGTGATCTGTGTGGAGTACAGATCAGACACAGTAACGATGCGGCTTCTCGATTTCGGTTCTCCGTCGGGCTCTTCTCCAAAAAGTGGAGCGAGCGGATCGTACCTTTGCAGATAAGCTGGGCGGACAAGGCGCGAACCGTCACGGTCAGGCGCATGCAGATTCCAGGAGCGGAGACCACCTACTCCCTCGTGCTCGCACTCATCAAGGCAGTTGAGGGCGGTATCAATATGTTCGCGTACACGTCGGACGCCGTCGTTCGGGGAAGGGACGTGCGTCACGACTGCATGAGTGGGTTTATGCGCCGCGCATTCGAACAGGCATTAGACACACTGGACACACTTCCGTATAAAAATACACAATTTTTTGCTCTACAGGATACGATCCAATCCGGATATCCGGCCATTTCCTGCGCCAGAACAACTTACGTGAATCATATCTATTCGGGGTCACTAAAGCGATACGTATACGCGTCAAGCGCTTGCGATACAGTATATGCCGAGTCTGGCGAGATGCCCACATGTTCTTATCGAAACGAAAATTTTGACACGCAGAATTTCATGTGCAGGCGGTTGGTCGCTCACGCCGATTTCAACTCGATCCCAACCTGCAATATCGAGGAGGCCAGTGTCGCCATCTACAAGAATCTTATTCAGACGCAACGTGCTGTAGTGGAATACCACATTGGTATGTACGTCGCCGTGTGGAACTGCATGAACGATCCGGCAACCCTAAAAGGCTTTCTTGGATGTGCGTCATCAATCAGCAAGGAGCTCATCCCCCCAAACACGCTATACGACTTATTGGAATGCCAGGCAGCGGAAGCATCGTTCAGGGCAAGTACAATAGCAATGTCGTACTATACACCTATATTCGAAGCCGTATACATGTTCACCGGGTACCCCGACGACGGCTACTTCGCCAAGGGGGCGGACGATGTCGAGCACGTGCAGGCTAAACCTCTGGAAGCGGCGCTGGCGAGCATGGTAACCGCATTTAGTATACCATACTGGACGGTACACATGTCATCTCATCTCGGACGAACGTTCGTGTCGATCCTTGAAGACCTTCAGAGTAATCCAACAGACATTGGTCAGGCATTTGTCAAATTCCAATCGTATAGGTACGAAGTACAGCGCACAGTGTTCAGGGTGCAGATTATACAGGCGCGAGATATGTTAGTGAGCGTATTGCAGTTCGTGAGAGTCGTTTCTACGATCGTGGAGTACTATGAGAACAAGGGAGATCCACGACTTCCAAATCCTATCTTCATGAACATACAGGAAGAGGTCATGGACCTTGTGTCGTTAATACAAAACTTCTCTGAGCTACTGTCCGACGTTCTCTTCGAGGGCATTGAGGCGTTCTTCGAGTGCGTTTTTCTGCTCATCAGAGGTCTGGTGATGGCAGAACCGGATTCTATAAGACTCTTTTTTACGACTGTCGTAGACCAGCTCGGTACAACGTTCATGCAACTTCTGAACGGCTTCATGGGCATTCTGTTCCAAGATGATTCATCGCCTCTCAAAATCGTGTGCAATATTGCGACGTCTATGAAAGACGGTCTATGTAGCATGATGAGCATGGACTTTATTCCCTCGGGAATGTCAATTGGGTGCGGAACGAGTGATAAATGCTCCTGGTGGCCGTTGAATGGGAAAGGGTTTGGAGAATCCGCCGAGCCAGCCACGAGCACAGTAATAGCGGTGGACCCTAACGTGATCACTAAACCGGGACGTGTCAAGAGACGCAGACTTCTAGGTGGTGCTGAGGAACTCGTGAACGATATAGGAGGAGGTTTTGAGGATCTCGGAGAAGGCATTGGAGATGGTTTCGAATACTTAGCAGATGGCACAGTAAAAATTGCGTTAAAATCGGCTAGCATGGTTAAAGATTCAGCTGAGTGGGTGGCGCAAAAAGCTGTGGAAGCTTATGAGGAGGCCGTCAAATTTCTAAACAGTCTGAGTTTAGATGCCCTCTTAGAAGAAATAAAAAAAGAAGTCATTATGCCAGTGATGAACGGATTAGGCGATACGGTCAACGTCGTCAAGGTCGTCGCGAACAAGGCCAAGAAAGGAATCAACAGTGCCGTCGGTCCATTTAGGGACATCGCAAATAAAGTTGCGACGCTTCCACAGACCATTTGGAATACTGTGTATTCGATCATCCCAACAAAGTTTGCCATGAGTACGACTGATATGTTCGCATTAACTCGCACAAACAGGAATGACATGCAATGTGGACAGGCATTGTGCTCAGATCCTGACAAAAGTAACACATGCGATGCATCACAGGAAGCGACAGTGTGTTCTACGAACCAAGATTGCGATCAACCTAGTAGCTATTGTGTCACAGCAGACCAAGATCTGTGTGGTACGAACGACGCAGAGGTCAATTCGAACGCATGTATCTCGACGACGACCTGGGCAAAAGCATGTGGATGCAAATCGCTCAAGTATGGCACGTTAAACCACTGCAACTATGCTACGGGTTTCTGTACCGCCGGAGACTCGCCCTTCGTGGCCCCGTTGACCGAGTGTTTGACCGGTGATCAGCTGGTGTATGGAGCAAACGACTACAACAAACTCTGCTACATCTCTCCGATTTGGAAATGCGCGAATTTCGATGACAAATTGGCGTGCCGCTCTGTGTTGGCGAATGACAAGCTCGAGGGACCATCGCTATGCAGGGCGTTCTGCGAACCCATTTTTATGAACAGGAACAATCGATTGACGCAGTATAATTACCACAGCGGAGAAACCAAATGCGTGTGCGAAGTTGGGTTTGACCGCGCTTTTCCGAACCAGAATCAGACGGTGAACTTGTACCCGACAACAACTATGGAAACCGTGAACATCACGCCAAAGCCAGAGTCAACAACGAGACGCAGACGACTTTTGACGAGAGGCAAATACGCTGGAGCATCGCGTTCAGTGTTCACGTCGTGCAACACCAACGCACAGTGCGCACCTTCCTTCTCCAATCCCACTATTTGCAAATCTCTATGGACGCTTCCGATCACGTGCTACAGCTGTTCCGAGCGTGTGCACGGCGCATCGTTCTCGCTGGGGTATCAGTGCAACGCTCAGTCGAAAACGTGCGAGTGTACTGCGCCAGCATCGGTGGACCCGGAGGACGAGCGCGACAGGCCCGATGATGTGGATTGGCGCGGGGATTCATGGTGTGACAAAATCATGCGTGGGTACCGGTACCAAGCGGTAAGATCTCCTTTGGAGAACATGTGGGTGCATAAGTGCGCGCGTTTGCGTGAGTTCGGTATCGGCTTGACGAGCTGGCTCGGACTGCAGAGCGTTCCTCCCGACGTGGTGTACAACCCGCAACGAACGTTGTCGATCGTGGCGGATATGATACATGCTTCGACGATATACTTCGGCGAGGGGTGGGCAGAGCGTAACGATGAAGATGGCGACCTCGAACGGTTATTCGACCGTCTGGTGAGGGCTAAAATAGACCCGATATTGGCATTCAAGTTGTTGGACGCAGGTCAAAAAATCATGGGAATCGGTCGCGCGGTGCTGGCACAGTTTGACTTATCTGAGAGTATTGCATGGACACTCGACTCTCTTGCACCAGAAGCCTCGATTAAGTTTCGAATGGGAGTGAAAGCAACATCCAACGTCACCAATGCAATCCGGAGCGCGGGAAGCAGTATCAACATGGTGGCAACATTTCAAGCATTAGAGGCAACGGCTGTACCGCTACAGAAGTTTGTGCACGTGGTACGGAACGCCACGGCATTACTCGCGAACAAAACAAAAGCATCACCGAGTACGAAGATGTGGACCCCTGCGACTGACATACAGCCAGTCTCTCTGGTGTCAAACGTGGAGATGAGTTCCAACACACGCGCTCTGCTAACGTCGTTCAAAGAATGCCAATTGCTGTCAAACGCCAAATCGAGATTAGTGGATGCGGTCAATTCTCTGACGGAGTACTACGGGACAGAAGGAAAATACCTGGGGGCATCGCTGTGCTCATACGAGCAATTTCTAAAGGGCTCGCTTGATAGCGGGTGTTCTGACTCCACGACGAACGTCTCGTTTTCACACAAATTACCAGAAGATCTAAATTTTGGCACATTGCAACATGTCAAGATGTCCGATTTGACCCCCAATGGGATCACTCAGTTTATCGACAAGCAGCTCGCAAAACCAAGAGAAGATATATTTCGTCAAATTATTAACGCAACCGTGAGCGTACAATCTAAAGGAGTGAGATGCGACTCCGATGTGCTCATGTGCAAGAAGCAGACACGATCGCTTCTCGAAGCTATGGTCATTGCACAAATGTACGTCATACTCGCGCTGGCAGCGTTCTTTCTGTTGGGGATAAACATCATCTCCATCTCGCTTTTCATAACCTCGCAATTGCTCGTGATTCCACCGCTGACACTCTATTTGGCATATGGCGTCATTCCCTCGTGTTATCCCAGGATTCCGGTGTGCATCGCCGACGACGCCTTCGCGCTTCTTCTTTTCTTTCTGCCGCGTCACATTGCTTGGTCGGAGCACATCGTGTCGAACGTGGAACGAATACCGTTCGACGAGTTTGTGTGGTTTACGCAACTCAGTGCCGACGTCGTTAATTGTCAAGAACACGGGTTCACGGGATTGTATGATGTTTTTTTCTGGGCACGCGAAGCCTCGCGCGGCTACGGATATGAGCTACCGTGGTACATAGCAGAATGGCCACTTCTTCGTTTCGCTCCCGGGGCATACACATCATCCAGAGGGTGGCGCGCGCGCGAAGTGACCGACACAGCACGTGCGTGCGGAGCACTCATCATCGTGGGAATAATCCCACCTCTTTTAATATCGTTTTTGTGCTACCTTACTCTCTCATTTGCACTAGGCCTGTCAGTAAGAGTCGCATCGAAAGTGGTGAAAAAAACGCTTCCGTGGGTACAGCTTATTTGTATAATGTTGTTGGACCTATATAACATGTAATCCTTTTGTTTATAGAGCAAGCCACATGAGCTTTTTAGAAGATTTGCTTGAGTTGGTGAGTACAGCCGCCAGTATATCCAGCAAATATATACCGCCGCCGCCGCCCTATGTTGCGAGTCCACCCCCGTTTCCAGTGCAAACGCCCTTTCCTCCGCCAGCACCCCCCACTCCTCCACCGCCCCTGCCACCGCCGCCGCCCCTGCCGCCGCCACCGAATCCACCACAGCCGGTATACGAGCCTTACCCACCACAGCCGGATCGTCCTCCGCGGCCTCCAAGCCCTCCGCCACCAAGCCCAAGACCTCCACCGTCCCCGCCATCTCCGCCGCCACCACACCCTCCTCCACGGCCGCCTCCACCGCCATTCGGTGCGCTAGTGACCGGCATAGTATGGCTCGAGCAGGCGGCTACGGAGGTCAAAGCACAAACAGGCGGTTACTTCAATGTTACTTCCGATTTCTTTCAAGAACCTGTATTCGTGACGACTGGCGCCAGAATATTCAACACGATCACGGGAGTGTACGTTTTTCGGATCGAAAGTGTGAGTCCTTCGGGCCAAGCCCTTACGTCACCAAGCGTTACGTACGGCTGGAACTTTTGGAACACAGCGGAAAACATGGGTAGAAATATGACGAAATTCTATTATCAGGCACGGCGTCTGTATCAAGGCAAGCTCACTCTATCGTTTACAAACGTTACAAGTGATATAAGACGCATCGAGACTGCTACGTGTGATACGGTGAGTAGAGCCGTCGATATACTAGATTGTTTCACTGACGAAGCAGCTCCTCTGCAATGGACGGACACGTATGTGTCAAATTATCTTGATTTAAACATAACGTTCCCGACGGACGTCGACACATGGCTCCTGGTTCGCGGACGAGATGGAAATGGTTTACGCACTGGGTTTCAGTACTCTCGGGAATCCATTTCAAGCAAATTCTTTGCCGCACCAGTATTGGGATTAAAAACAAAAAGTGGAGACGCTGACGTTGTCGTGTTTATGAGATCTGACACTCCAATCGTCAAGTGCGCCATGCAGCCTATTGGAGAAGCAGATCGCGTGTTGATCTTTTCATATAGTACGTGGGGAAACAGTTCGAATTTCTTACATCGCGTTTTGATTGAACAAGAAACTGAAGCAGCTTTCTTTGGTGAAGTAACAATCATTTGCAGCGGTATATACTTTCTGGGATACGACTATCACGACCGCGAAGAACCCGAAAATATTCCGTGGACTTCTGCGCGAGAAACAGCATCCGCGAATACGCTCTTCATCATCACGCCGCCCAGCCCTCCACCTCCGAGTTCTCCACCGAGCCCGCCTTCGCCACCGCCTCCACCATACAGTGGAATCAGTAACTTTACGGTGGTCTCCGCGTTGGAGTGGAACAATAGCTTCGTACTAGTTGAATTTACCACGGTTGGACCTAGGTGGACGGTGACGCTGCAGGCCATAGGAGCAAATGCATCCGAACCAAATGGTGTTCAAACGACTAATGTACTGAACAGTAATCGATTCGGTAATATCACTAATCCGGTAAGGAGAGCAATAGTAGGAGCTGAATTACGAGACATAATCAGCATAACATCCAACTACATAGTGCTGTTGGAGGTTAAAGATGAATCAGGCAATGTCCTCGGCGCAGAAACACGATCTTTGCAGCTACATGGAATTCCGCCGGGGCCGCCGACACCGCCGGTGTTGAACTCACCGCTGTATCTTCCTGATGTTGATGTTGACATGTTTAATCCAGTTTTAGACCCTGAATTGGAAGCAGTACGGCAGTTTCGTAATGAGACATCACCGCATCGCATCATAGTCGGTGGCGAACCGACCATTGACACCCATTGCACGCTATCAAACGCAATCAACACGACGGCACCCGCAGAGCCTATGCTAGGGTCGTGCGCAGTCCCAAAGGTCGCCGGAGCGGGATTTCGTTCCGTAAAAAATTCGGGTTCTGTGTTTGTCGTGAGTAATGTAACAGGAGCAGACACACTTGTACCAATGTACATCACACGGGCGAATCAGTTTGTTTACAACAATGAAGACGCTATCAACAACATGGATTTCTTTCACATATATGTAAACGGTATTCAACGACCTCCCTACACGGTAATAAAGAATGGTGATGAGGTCTTTTTCTGGTTTAATTTTCGTTCATTGAAATTTAGTACATTGAGGCAGCAAGGATTTTCAAATCCCATTAAAGTGGCAGTGCACTTTGGACAATGGAATCGTGTCATCATCGGAGCGCATACCTTCTCTTACGCAGCAAACCCAAACCCACCTTCTCCACCGAGTCCACCACCACAGGCACCGAGTCCGCCACCAAATCCACCTCCAGATCGAGAACCAGAACATCTGTCTAACACGGAGGCCCGAAACGGTCTAGAACGTAGTGTGGACGTAACGTTTCCAAGTACTCATGGGACATGGCAAGTTGCAGGTCTCGGCAGTGATATTTCCATTACCGCAAGCTTGACCGGAGACAATTCAGGATGGACGTTTTATGACAGCGAAGGTGTGCGGCCTAACAAGTTCATCACAGTCATGAACGGAGACCGTTTCGCCGTCAAAACGACAACTAGTACGGAGTTCGGCACTAGTTCCATAGTGACGCTTAATTATGGAG
>Ga0222644_1000380_pt1 | contig 15130 bp, 25 predicted proteins | sample AntAcemetagen291_FD_179800 | JGI IMG/M metagenome (GOLD analysis project Ga0222644, IMG submission 179800) | Saline water microbial communities from Ace Lake, Antarctica - #291 | ecosystem: Environmental > Aquatic > Non-marine Saline and Alkaline > Saline | place: Antarctica: Ace Lake...
CGTGCGGTAAAAAACAGAGTAATCTATTCGTAAAAAACAGCGATAAAAAACCCGCATATAGAATAGGCGGGTTTTAGTTTTTTAGGTAGGTTTGCTTAAATAAAAAACGAGTAATGACTAGAATAAATGTAGGAATAAGAGCAAAGGAATTATGTAGAGAACATCTCCTTGCTGAGCATAGAGAAATTAAGCGAACTCCTAATAAGGTAAACAAAGGTAAGTTTCTATTAAAAGGTATGCCTGATAAGTTTTGTCTTGGAACGGGACACGAGAAGTTTTTTTACAATAAATTAGAATACCTAAGATTAAGGTATGAAGAACTCTATAAAGAATGTTGCAATAGAGGTTACGTTGTTGAGTACTACGGTGCTATTTGGGACGATACACCAAAGGAATTACTTGGAAAATATAAAGAGACCAAGGAAGATAGAGCACTTTTAACTCAAAGGATAAATGAGCGACTATTTAAAATGCGATTAACTCACTACAAAAAAGGTAGAAAAGAAGACGTGCGTAGATTGCTAAAATATAAATTATACAGGTAGATTTCGGTAACCTATTATATCTCGATATCTTTGTAAGGAACAAAAAAAATAATTATTATGACATTAAATGAAAAGCAAATTTCTCTAATAAGAAAAAATACGGCAGGTTACCCTACCGTTGGAAAATCTATAGAAAACCAGTATAAGTCAGTAGATTCAATTTTCGACTTAACAATAGGAACGGTAGATGCGATGAATGATTTTAATTTAATAGACAGCGTAGGATTGGTATCGCTTTCTAAATTTAGAAACCTTAAATAATAGAAATTATGATACAGAAATTAGACGTTGTAGGTATTAACAGTAAAAAAGCAAATATGAAATTCAGATACCCAGGAACTTTCTTACACGGAGTTCTTGAGACTGAAACAGAGTACGATATATTTTGCTTTACAAAGAAGACTAGCTTTGAGTTAGGTGCTACCAAGGTAATTATAGAAAAAACAGGTCGTAGAGCCACTTTCTTTCTCTGGGAAGGAGATAGATTTAATCAGTACAGAGGTTATTTGGTATATGATAACGACCCTGAGTATGAGTACTGTAGAATTAATTTTGAAAACCAAGAACAATGTATATAAAACTTTACAGGTAGATTTCGATAGGTTTTACAATACCTTTATATTTGTAGTATATTAATAAAGACCCGTAGTAGGGCATTAAAAACAAGTAAGATGAATTTAGACCAACACATTAAGTACAAGGCTTTCGCTTTCACACTTCAATTAGATAGCAAAGAAACCGAGTTTACAGTATTAGACCTTATTAATACTAATGAATCCGAAACAGTTCAAAAGTATCACGATAACGTATTCTTTAATGATTACCAAAACGAGACATATCCTATTTCAGAATTTGACGACTTCGCAGCAAAAGTAAAGCGTTCTTTTAGTAGATACGTAAAAAGAGAACATCCTCAAGCTGACGAGGGAGACGACATGACTTACAAAGAACCTGAGAGCAACGAACCAAGCGGTGCGATTGACCAAATAATATTTGATACGGTTACTAGGGCATTAAGTTCTAATTCTACAAAAAACAGTATTGATACTCTTATAAAGCAACTTATTAAAGAACACGGAATTGTACCTCACAAAACCGTCTTAGAGGTCAAATACAAGAATTATGCTAAAAAAGACGTTGGTTTACAACACAAGCAATTTGCCGATATTCTTACAACGATTTCAGCAGGAGTTAATATAGCTTTGGTAGGTCCAGCGGGTTCAGGTAAAACAACAATCGTTCACAATGCTTCTAAAATACTAAAACTAAGCTTCGCATCTCAGTCGGTATCAGCGCAGAGTACGGTATTTGATTTCTTCGGATACAAATCAGCTACAGGGACTTATATTGGTACAATGTTTAGAGAGAAGTATGAAAACGGAGGTGTATTCTTACTCGATGAATTTGACGCAGGAAACCCAAACGTACTAGCAGCTTTGAATCAAGCTACGGCAAACGGACATTGCCCTTTCCCTGATAAGATGGTAAAAAAACATAAGGACTTCGTAATCGTAATGGCGGGAAATACCTTTGGCGGAGGAGGTACTATAGAGTATGTAGGTAGAAATAAGATTGACGCAGCAACCCTTGATAGGTTCGCATTTATATATATCGACTATGACGAGCAGTTAGAGTCTTCATTATCAAACAACGAGGATTGGTGTAAGCGAGTTCAGAGGTATCGACAACAGGTTATCGATAAAAAGATACGCACGATAATATCTCCTAGAGCCACTTTTAACGGAGAGAAATTATTATCAGCAGGGTTATCGAAAGAGAAAGTTGAGGAGATGGTTATCTTCAAAGGGCTTACCACAGATGAACGTTTATTAATTCAAATATAATTATGAAAACAGTCGTAGACGTTTACACGTATAGAGAGTTTGTAGAGTACTCTAAAAATAGAGAAATACATTCAAATAATGGTCAATCATCAAGAAAAGGTAGTAAAGGTTTTACGCAAACAGAGTCTTTTGAAGAGGCGGTTAGTTTTGCTGAAAACGGGTGGGACTTAGGTCTTGAGGAATATAAAATAGAGCAAGGTGTTTTATCAAGCGGTACTACCCATCTTAACCCTAGTTTAGCGGGTTGTATGCCTCACGTTCAAAATCATATAATGGGTTTCCCTCAGCAAATGTATGATTTGTATGATGAAAGGGAATACAACTTACCGACATTGGACTTGATAGTTCCTTTAGCATATTCGGGAGGTACGAATAGTAAAGACGCATTAAAATTTAGCGTATCAATAGTGAAGTATATTAATAAAATGTCTTCAACTCACAATATCAGACTAACAGGTATATTTAATACAAAGCAAAATAATACGGACTACCACGTTATTATAAAATTAAAAGATTTTGACGAAAGAATGGTTTTAAATAACGTAGCTTTCGCATTTCACCCTAGCTTCTTTAGAAGGCTATGGTTCTCAGTAGCGGAGTCAAAGAGTTTCTTGTCTAGTGGTTATGGTAGGGTTCAAGGTAATTATGACAATGTGATAAGAGAAGAAATAAAAACAGAAAGTTCAGACAAGGTTCTTTTCTTTAAATGCCTTAAAGATTTAGATAAATATTCTTTTAAACCAGAACAAGTAGAAGATTATATCTTATAAAAAAACTTAGAGGGTGTTTCTTACTTGTCCCCCTCTTTTAAGTGGTCGCTACTACCTTCCACTTAACTACCCTCTTAGAAATAGGAGGGTTTTTCTTACAGGTAGATTTTGTGAGAAATATTATAAACTTTAAATTTGAATAATAATTAAAACTAAATAAGATGAAAGAAACTGGAATCGACTGTATGAAATACAGGAAGTCTACCCACTTAGCAGGGGTTGACGTAGATATGATTATCGCTGAAAAGGGTAAGTGTATCTTAACTATTAAAGAATCCTACTACAACACAGGGGTCAATGTTAGCGGTAATAAAACCGATGGCTATTTCTTAGAATTTGTTGAGGGAGTAAAGCCGATGGTTGTCAACTCTACGAATAGAAAAACGATAGCATCTATTATTAAGATACTAACCAATTGTAGCGGGGCAGAGAGTAGGAATATTGATAATTGGATTGGTACCACTATCGAGTTAATTTTCGATGAATCTGTTACTATGATGAACAAACGAACAGGAGGTATTAGAGTTTCTCCTATTAGTCCAATACCAACCCTATCAGATCTCAACGCAAAGGCTATTTTAAACGCTTCTAAAGACTTGTCAGAACTAAAAGCTAATTGGAGCAAGTTAAAGGAACAGGAGCAAAAGCTACCAACTATTAACGCTTTGAAAGATAAGCTAAAAACCACACTGAAATAATGATAGTACACGAAAAATTAGAGCAAAAGTCTTTAGCTTGGTTTGAGTTAAAGTGGGGTAAGATTGGAGGTACGGCTTCAAAGGGGTTGCACACTAAAGGAGATACCTTGTTTATAGACTTGCTAAGCCAACATATAGAGGAGTTTGAACCAAGTGAAACTTTCGAGAACGAGCACACTAAAAGAGGTAACGACCTTGAGCCATTTGCGATTGAATACCTAGAGAAGTACACGGGTCACAAGTTCAAAGCTTTCGGGTGGTTGCAAAGCGAAGAAAATGAATTACTAGGTATTAGTCCCGATGGCTTAACCGAAGACTTAACAACGGCTTGTGAAACTAAGTGTTTTGCTAGAAAGAATCACACGGAAATATTGCTAACTAAAGAAATTCCTTTAGACAATATACACCAACTTATTCATTACTTCACGGTAAATAAGAAGTTAGAGGAATTGTATTTCTGTGCATTTAGACCTGAGTCTACTCAAAGTTTTATAAAGAAACTAACACTTGATAGTGAGGTTAATATAGGTACTAAAGCAAGACCCAGGTTATTCACTATAAGAGAAGCAAGGGATTTATCAATAAAATTAGCAGGAGAATTATTAGTAAGAATAAACGAATCAAAGGAAACATTAAAATTTTAAATTAAATAATTATGAGTTACGAAGTTACAGGTATAGTAAAGTTAATAAATGATGAGCAATCAGTTGGGACACAAGGTTTCAAGAAAAGAGAAATAGTACTTACTACAGAAGACCAATATCCTCAATCCTTAATATTTGAGTTTGTTAAAGATAAGTGTGATTTGCTTAATTCATTTTCAGTAGGGCAGAAGGTTAAAATATCTATAAACCTTAGGGGTCGTGAATGGGTTAATAGTGAGGGCGTTGCTAAATACTTCAATTCTTTACAGGGTTGGAAGATAGAGACTGTTCAATAATGATTGAGTTTCAATATTACCACGGAAATATAAAGAAGTCGAAACCAATTGGCTTTATTTCTCTGGATAAATTTATTGATAAGCACTTAAATCCGTCAGCAAATATGTTGGCGGTTTTTCAAGATATAGACAAGGCTACAAGAGCTGGTGATATGAAGTTAAAAGGTGAGTTAAAAATAAAGAATTTATTTTCATTTACTGTTTCCGCTAAATTTAATGGCTCAAGAAAATATGACAATATAACAGAATTTAACCCCTTGGCTCAATTAGATTTTGATGGGTTAACGGAAAAGGAGGCTTTAAGTTTTAGAGAATATATATTTGAGCATTACCCACAAGTAATATGCTCCTATCTTTCACCTAGTAGAAAAGGTGTTAAAGTGTTATTGAGAATACCAAAAATATCTTTAGACCAAGGAATACCAGAAGGAATAAAAGAATATAAAGATTACTACAGAGCGATTGAGTCGGAGTTTTCTAACTACAAAGGTTTTGACCCTGCTCCAAAGAACTTGGTACTACCTTTGTTTATTTCTTACGATACCGATATGTATTCGAGAGGCTTTAAAGATAGCGAAATTTGGAACTTAAAGGAGTTTACCCCTGAATCACTTACCCAAAAATTCCCCTTACCTTACAAGCCTTTTAAAAAGCTAAAAAGCAATGACAAAAATGAGTTAAGAGCAGTAAGGACTCTAAGGAAAGCAATTTCAGGAATAGTTATTTCTCCTGGCCACCTTCAATTACGCTCAGCTTGTTTGATTTTTGGTACAAGAGTAGGTGCGGGTTACTTTGATAAATTTGATGGTTTAGTAGAGATACAGGACTTGGTAAAACAAAACACTTACCTATCCAAAGGATTGAGTGGATATTTAACAACGGCTGAATGGGCATTTAATGAGGGAATAAAAACTCCTAGTTACTATTAATCACAGGCGTATTAGGGCGGTTTTTAAAAAAACTATATATTTGATTAACTAAAATATAAATAAAATGAAAAAATATAAGCAGAATTTATCAGTACAGGGATTTAAGGTTTGGAGTTACACTACTCACGTAGCAACTATCAAGGGAGATACATTGGTTCAATTAGGTTATTGGAGTATGAAGACTCAAAAACATATAAATTACGTAGCTTCTGAGTTGGGTTTAAAATTAATAAAATAATGAAAAGACCTAGCTTAATAGATGTAATAAAGCAAGACGTTTGGACTGTATCTGATTTAATCGTAGATGATGAGTTTTCCAAATATCACTTCACAGCTACTCACGAAGACGGAACAGAGTTTAAAATGAGTAAGACAAAAAAACTAATGCAAGAAACCATAAATCATATAGAGAATGAAAATTAATAAAACCACGCAGTTAAAAATATACGAAAACTACGTAAAAACTATAGGCAAGATAGGAGACCGAATACTTTACACTAATCAATCTAAAGAAAACAGAGATTTAATAACACCTCTTGTTTGCGATATGCTAAATGAGTTTACTGAGTTTATAATGGATAATTGTATTTCAGAGATAGATGATAAGCAACACGTAGAGCTTAATAATATAATAAATAGCGGTTTGCTAGGTATTAGTGCTATTATAGATGACTATATACCAACCCAGGAAGACGTAGTATTCGTACTAGTTACTTCGGGTAAAATGGTTTTAAAAGCTAATCGTAAAATACTTAAAAATGGAAAACAATAAAATAATTAATATATTGAATATTGTGGAATCTAATCACAAAAGAAGATTTGACCCAAAAGTAACTTACGCACAATTATACGTAGAACCTATAGTCGTAGGTTCTTGGGGTGCATGTAATTGGTCAAAAGTAGATGATAAAGCACTTGTATTTACGGTTAACGGAAAGCTTCATAAAGGATATGTTGTAGTTGTTTTAAATTACGGAGACCTTTATGATTTCCACTTATTAGATAGAAAAGGATTTAAGGTTGGCTCTGATGTTTGCAATATTTTTGCAGAAGATTTAGTTTGGAGAATTGATGAATTAGTTGAAACACCTAAAGATTACTAATGATTAACCTTAGACCTTATCAGCAGGAATTATATGATGAAATACAGGTCTCAATCGGGTCAGGTGTTAAAAAGATTTTAGTTCAGGCTGAAACAGGTTGGGGTAAGTCTATTTTAATAGGAAAGTTGGCGAATAATTTAAAAGGTCGCACTCTTATTTTAACTCATAGAATTGAATTACTAACTCAAAACTCTGAGTGGATTGAAGACGTTGGAATATTAACCGCAAAGGTAAAGAAACCTATTCCACTAAAATCTAATAAAAACGTAATATCAATGACTCAAACAGCCTTTGCTAGGTTTAATAAGTATGGGTTTGATTACGTAGGTAAATTTGATAACGTCATAGTAGATGAGACCCATGTAGACTTCTTTAAGCAAGTTTATAGTGGTTTAGATATTAAAATACTAATAGGACTTACGGCAACTCCTGTTATTTACAAGAACGAAAAGAAAACCGTAGATGGCACCGAGTTTGCAAGAAAGTTGTCTTTAGCAGACGATTATGATATACTACTTCAGGGAGTTGGTGCCTCAGATTTAATCGACTTAGGTTATTTAACAGAGGATAAGTATATTAGATTAACACCCCCCAACTTAGATAAGCTAAAGAGGTCAGCAAATAACCCTGATGGCTTTACTCCTAAATCTATGAATGAAGTTTTTGGTTCTTACGCATCTGTTGAAATGGTATTAAAAGCTTATAAAGAAAAAAGCATAGGTAAAAAGACAATAATATTCAATCCCACTACTAAAGTAAATCTAAAGATATACGAAGCTTTTGAAAAAGCTGGTTTTGGAGACCTAATTAAAATGTACGACTCAGTTAATGAATCACAACTAAGTAGAGAAGAAATAGTGTCTTGGTATAAGCGTACTAAAGGAGCGATTTTATTAAACGTTGGAGTTTTTACAACGGGGTTTAATGTTCCCGATATAGAGTCTATAATATACAATAAGTCTACAATGTCACTTAGTCTTTGGTTGCAATCTTGCGGTAGAGGTTCTAGGGTATCAGAAGGTAAGAAGCATTTTTTAGTTATAGACTTAGGTTTAAACCTAGAAAGACATGGTTTTTGGTCGGCAGATAGAGATTGGTTAGATGAATTCAAGAAATACAAGTGGAAAGCAAAAACTCCTAGCGATAATTTAAACGTTTGGGAGTGCGATAGTTGTGGTACTTTTAACTTAAAGGGTACTTTTTACAATGACGTGCTAGATAGGATTGAATGTATTAGTTGCAAAAAACCTAAAAAAGAAAGTGAGAAACAGGAAAATCATATACACGGTGAGTTAGAGGAGGTTAGAGTGCCTAGAATACCAAGGGCAAAGTCAATTGTTGATTACGGTATGCATTGCGGAGGTGACGCTAACATCTCGTTTAGGTTGCTAGATAGAAAGATTATAGATTTGTTTTATCATTTTACCGATAAACAGGATTATCGGGTCAGAAGGAGTGAATACATAAAAAGAGTTCACGAAATATATAGACCGTGTTACTTTGCTATTATAAAGTCAAAACTAAAAGGAGCGAATAGGACACTAAAGACCTCAACAGATAGAATAATTAATAAATTAGATAAACATTATAAATAATGAAAAAACCAAGTTGGCTAGAACAAAACCCTGTCGACTTCTATAATAACAACAAGTTTGAAGATGCTTTGGCTCTTATAATTAGAAAAGATAAGACTATACAGTATAAAGATGATAAGCTTTTTATAGTAGTAGAAAAAGAGGAAATTACAATTGCAACTAGAAAATGTAACAGCTTACTAATATCAGTAGATAATAGATTAGGTCTTGTTTTAGGAATGGAGTATTCTCCTTTTCAGATATTAGTTAAGTTTAAATATCAAAACAATTTCACAGCTGCTTTTCAATACGTAGGTATGACTTACATGGATATGAACTTTCCTTATATTCGTATCGGTGTAAAGTACTTTAAAGAGATACTTAAACCAGATAGATACGGTACTAAAACACCTTTGTTAAAGAATTGGACTAAGGACGAAATAAAACAGGATTACGGAAAGGAAATGATGGTTAGGGTTCAATTGTACGATGATTTTATAATAGAACCTAACAACGCATTTTACGAGAAAACCTATATGGGTTTCTATAATTTGTACCAACCCTTTACACATAAGCAAATAGAGTTTGATATTGAAAAGGAGCCTGAAAAAGTTAAATGGTCTTTAAAGCTTTTAAAACATATATTTGGAGACGAAATAAGAAAAGACAAAGACGGAAAGCCAGTAGATGAATTTCAGTTAGGAGTTAGGTATATGAAAATGCTTTATATGCATCCTAAAAGAGTTACCCCTATATTGGTTTTAACCTCGGAGGAAAGGTCTACAGGTAAATCTACTTTTGTTGATTGGTTAAACTCGATATTTCAAGATAATTTAGTAATTATAACTCCTGGCCATATTAGTTCAGATTTTAACGAAAGTTATGCCGAGAAAAATATAATTGCTATTGAGGAGAGTAGGTTTGATGATGCTAAGGCTTTGGAAAAATTAAAAGCTTTATCAACTCAGAAAACAATATCAGTAAATAGAAAACATATACCTACTTTTTCTTTACCTTTTTACGGTAAACTAATAATAACATCTAATGATGAAAGTAAATTCTCTAAAGTTGATGAAGCAGAGATTAGGTATTGGGTTAGAAAAGTTCCATCTTTGAAGGGTATTGCCAATCATAATATATTAGACGACTTAATGAAGGAGATACCATATTTACTTTATTATTTAAGCCAGCAAAAAGAAGTTGATTTTTCTATCTCAAGACAAGGTTTTACAGCCGAAGAGATTAATACAACAGCACTTGAAACTGTTAAAAAGGAAAGTAAACCAGCTTTACAAAAAGAAATTGAAATGTATCTTCAAGAGTTTTGCTTAAACGATACTACTGAAGAAAAGCTATTCTTTACGGCTACGGATATAAAGAAGGTATGGTTTGAGCGTAATAACAATTTTAACGCACCTTATATTTCGACTATACTCTCGAAGCACATGAGGCTAGAAAGAAAAGATAAGCCATCTAGGTACGAGCCTACTTTTGGTGATAAGGTAACTAAAACAGGTTTATACTATACATATATAAATCCTTACTTAGATGAAGAAGAAAGAAATACAAACCCACTAGGTATAGGGGAAGATGAAGACGAACCATTTTAAAATAAAAATTATGAGTAGTTACTTGCAGGGGGAATTTGATATTCAAATTCATTTACATAAATTAAAAGAAATAAAACCAAACAATAATACTAAATGCGGTAAAGTACGTTCCGAAGTCATAAAGTACTGGGAGAACAGATTACAAGAAATTAAATCACTAAAAACAAAGGAATAATGAAAGAAGAAACAAAGGGACACGATGCTTTTAAGTTTACTAATTTTAAATCACATGATTTTGAAGAACACATTAGGCAATCAATACCTAACTACCAAGGTATGCGAGACCTTCTACCGCCTATAGTAGAGAATTTTGTAATGAAAGGAGAGAATATATACGACCTCGGAACTTCAACTGGCGATTTACTATACGAACTAGAAGATTACCTGAGTAGTGAGTTAAATCTGTCTTATATTGGTTTTGATATAGCAGAAAACCTACTACCTTCCGACCCTCAAAAAGAAATTAACTTTTTTAAACGAGACGTAACCGAGGAGTCTTTACAGTTGTTTAATACTAGCCTTATTTTAAGCTTATTTACGCTTCAATTTATACCTTTAGACAAACGTATTAAACTAGTTAACAAAGTTTATAAAAGCCTATCTAAAAGAGGTTGTTTTTTAGTATGTGAAAAGGTTTACTCTGAGAAAGGAATAACAGAGGATATTTTTACTTTCACTAATTACGAAAGAAAATTAAACAACGGTTTAAGTGCTATAAGCGTACTAGAAAAGCAAGACGACTTAAAAACCATTATGAAACCACTTACTCAATTAGAAAATGAGAAAATATTTAAAGAGGCAGGCTTTGAAGTTGTAGAGGTATTTTTTAAGAGTTTAAATTTTATAGGATGGATATTAATTAAATAAGATATGGAGTATATAATAAATATTTTAGGATTATTTGGAGTAGCTACTTTAATATGCTTAGCTATTTTTTTAAACTTAACAAAAAAAGACAAATGAAAGAAACAGAATTAGAGTTAGCAAAAAAAACAGCTATTAAAATGATTGACGAGTTTAGCATTGATTTTTTAGAAAACAGAGAATTAGGTAGAACTCAATCGATAATATGCGTTAATAGAATATTGTGGATTGAATTACTACCTAACTCAGAGTATTATTTTTATATGTTAGTGAAGCAAGAATTAATACAATTGGCAAAATGATGAATTGGCTAGACTACACAATGCAAGACGTATCAGATGCGTCTAGTGAAAATAAATTTAATTGTATCTCATTATTCGCTGGGGTTGGCGGAGGTTGTCTCGGTGCGAAAATGGCGGGAGGCAAACTTCTTGCCGTTAATGAATTTATAGAAGAGGCACAGAGAGTCTATAAAATCAACTTTCCCGATACATTAGTAGACGGTCGAGATATACGAGAGGTAGACGGAACAGAGTTGCTTAATTCAGTTGGTTTAAAAACAGGCGAACTTGACCTTTTATTAGCGAGTCCACCTTGTTCTAGTTTTTCAACGGTTGGTAAACGAGAAGAAGGATGGGGTGAGGTAAAGGCTTATTCAGATAAAAAGCAAAGAACAGATGATTTATTTGGAGAGTTTGCAAGGGTATTAAAAGAAATGCAACCTAAGTTTTTTGTAGCAGAGAACGTTGCTTCTTTACTTGAAGGCAAGGCTAAGTATTTATTTGGTAGTTCACAGTTTGATATGTTTCCCGAAGAATCAAACGGAGTTGTAAAGGAGTCAGATACTATATTCCACCAACTTACCGAGGCGGGTTACCAGATTAGATATGAGGTTTTAAATTCAAAAGATTTCGGAAACCCACAATCAAGAAAGAGGTTAATTATAGTAGGTGTTCGTAACGATATCAAAAGAGAAATTAAGTTCCCAACACCGCTAAGAACCCCAAAGGTAACACTAAAAGAGGCTTTCACTTACGTAGAGAACACTGAGCAAGACTTAATTGATTGCGATATTAAGAAATACGCTGTTTATCAAGCGAGTTTAGATTGTAAACCAGGAGAGAAATCAGAAAAGTACTTTTCACTTATAAAACAACAACCCGACAAATGGGCGGGTACTTTAACTCAAACGGCAGGTTGTTTATCAGCTGCTAGTATCGTTCATTGGGACAACAGAAAATTCACCGTTCCCGAAGCTACAAGGATTATGGGTTTCCCTAAAGATATTTACTTAGGAGACACCTACCCTAATCGTATTGAGAGATTAGGTAGAGCAATAACTCCCTCTGTTTACTACGAGGTTATTAAAAAGATTTTTAACTAACAGGTATATTAGGTTAGTTTTTTACTTACCTATATATTTGTAACGAACTAAATAAATAAATATTATGAAGGATTACAGTCACGATGAAACACATACAAGTAGAGCAGTTGGTTTAAGTATAAAGAAAATTCTAAAAAAAGCAAGTAATACATGCACATCTCTTGAAGACCCTACAGTTTCATCTAAAAGAATAGAGGCTTTAGAGACACAATTAAAGAAAAGAGAACTAGCTTATTTGGTTGATTTTTTACACATGAAAATGTCTGAATATGTAAACGTTTAAGCAAACCTACCTAAAAAACTAAAACCCGCCTATTCTATATGCGGGTTTTTTATCGCTGTTTTTTACGAATAGATTACTCTGTTTTTTACCGCACGCATTAGTATTAATTAGTGTGTATTGCTGTTTTTTCTATAAATAAATAACTCTAAAAAACTTATACATATAGATTTCTTGACAACTATTTAACCTTGTATATTTGTACTATAATTAATCAGCGAGTAGTATCGCACAAAAACAAGTAACATGAAAATTTACAAATTAACATCTTTTAATATGAGTAAGCAATACATTGTTGAAGAGTCTTACTTTACATCTTTAAAAAAAGCAAGTCAGAGTTTAAGCTTCTTAACTGCCTACTTATTAAGGAACCACGATATAAATGAATCAGATATTTTTTACCCTAAAATTTATACAACAGGTATTCACTCTAGGATTGAGTTAGGTGGTGAGTTTTTAATTACAATAATTGAACACGAACTCAAAACAAAAGTAATAGCTTACCACTAAAGTTTTTTACCTCGTTTTTTAGCGAGGTTTTTTTATGCCCTGTTTTTTACCGCACGTCTGTTTTTTATCAACTGTTTTTTATCACTAGAACTCAACTGTTTTTTATCACGCACTAGCACTAACACGTCTGTTTTTTATCACTCTAACTGCCTCGTTTTTTATCACGCGCATTAATGTAATTTCTAACTACGGAAAGCTGGCTGCTGCGTTTTCTAAAGAAATTTAGAACTGCAAAAAAAAAGCAAAAAAAATTTAGCTATATAAATAGTAATTCAAATAACCAAATCTAACCGCTAAAAATAAAACTCCCTAATCCCTTTAAACGTCCGAGTTTCGTAAAAGTTTTCGTAAATAGTCTAATTAATATAGTTGTATATCATTATATAGGTTGTACCTTGCAAACTCTAAGCGGGTCGTAGTAGCCAAAACGCTTAGAATAAACGAGCTAAACCGCTCAAAATCAAACAAGTAAGATGAAAAATTCAAACAAATTAGAAGTAAAAAACGGTAAATTAGTAGTAGCAACGGCAAAAAAAGCAAACAATCCTAAAGAAGCTAAAAAGAAAGTTTCTAAATTTCGTACTATATACGGAATTCAGCAAGGAGCTAAACCGAACGCAAATTTAAAAATTGCGGTTAAATTATTTGAGGCAAATAAAGACAAAGAAAATTTAACCTTTGCTAACTTACTAACTCAGTACGAAGCCTTATTAAAAAGGAATGATTATAAGATTGATAAAAATACTGAAGGACGTTTGCGAAGAATACTCTCTAGGACTATCAATAGCGGAATTTCTCGCGAGTCAATTCAAGGTATCAAATTCAATTTATACGCAAACTACAAAGGAATAAAAATAGTAACCTCAAAGCCTTTTATATTTGATTCAAATTACAACGTATCTCCAAACCAAGTAAGAGAAAATTTATATACCTTTAAATTTGGTACCAAAACAACTTTGATTAAAAATATAGAGTTAAGCGAAGCGGGAAAAGCTAAATTAGAGTTATTTAAGCAAGCAAATAAATAATTAATACTAATTTAAAGGCGTTCTAACCGGACGCCTTAAAATATACCTTAAAATGAAAAAAATAACTAAATTACAATTAAGCGGAATTATTTTTATCTCAACTTTCTTATTGCCTATGATTATTTTAGTAATAAGAGACATGATATTAAACGGTTCAAAATTATAAAAATATGAAATTATTAAAAAAAATATTACTAGACTTATTAGCATTATTTGTTTTTGTATCCATTATCATTATTGTTGGTATATTGCTACTACCTTTAGCAAACTAACCAAACCAACTAACCAAACCTGAAAGCCTACTTAATTGTAGGTTTTTTTTTGCCTAAGATATACCTTTAAGGTACGAACGTATATAAACTATATTATATATATACTGACTAACTAAAATAGCTTAAATCATATTTAAAATCAATATAGCTAAAAAAGAACAAGGGGGGGGGGTCGGGTCTCTACTCCCCCAAACGCCCCTTTTTTGAAATAAAATCGTGTATATATTTATATTTAACATACCTTACTACACTTATTGTCAACTTGTGTCGTTGCCCTAGTTTTTTACACCATTCCTTTATCAGTCCTGCTTTCAAGAGTTTTGTGTCGCCCTGTCAAGTCCTGTTTTGTAGTAACCGCACAACGAATTGACAGAGTGATAGCCTAGCTTTCAGCCTCTTTACTATACTTTTTTATTTTATTTAAAAATAAAGAGGAGGTGTATTATTTGGTCATCATTATAGTATAGAGTTTGATTTCTATATTTACAATTGACAAACTTACTAAAAGACAGCAGACCACTTTCTATGACTGAGTTTATGGTTGTGTTGTTGCTTCAGCTGTTTTGTTTGTTGTGTTGCAGCATCGATTTTTTTACAGCAGTTATGGTAAATAGAGTTAGCCAGTTCTGGTATGTTAGGAGTTGTTAGGAGTTGTTAGGAGTTGTCTGACCACTAAATAATTTGCCTCAGTGCTAAATTTTTCAACGCAGTCGCCTAATATTACGGAGTTTAAAGAAGTTTAAAGTTTTTTTGTATATTTGTGACAGAGGGATATTTTT
>Ga0222644_1000386_pt1 | contig 14811 bp, 21 predicted proteins | sample AntAcemetagen291_FD_179800 | JGI IMG/M metagenome (GOLD analysis project Ga0222644, IMG submission 179800) | Saline water microbial communities from Ace Lake, Antarctica - #291 | ecosystem: Environmental > Aquatic > Non-marine Saline and Alkaline > Saline | place: Antarctica: Ace Lake...
GAAACTATCATTAGCCTATACGCTAAGAATAAAGATATAAATTAACATAAATAAAATAAATAATGGCATTTGATACAAAATACATAGGAAAGTCTAAGCTGTATAAAAACGTTACCCTATACAGTATTGGTGGTAAAGAAATATACTATAGAGGAGCAGTATGTAAATACTCAAAAAGAGGATTTGAAACAGAAAAAGAAGCCGCTGTATGGGTAGACATTAGGCTAATTGAAGCAGGTAAAGAACCTGTAAATGTTTTAAAACGTAAGAAAATAGAATTATGAAATCAGAACAAGCAAGAGAGATATTACAAAATTACATTAATAATAAGATCATAAAGCATGGAAACTTTGTCTTACCAATAGATGATGTATTAGTAATATCAATCACAGAAAAATATACAGCTAACGGAAGTAAACATATTAGCGAATACACATGGAAGTACTTAATACAAATAGCATACGACTTAAATTGATAATTAACACAAATTAAGTAATACAAAAAAAAAAGTTTAGCTTTGTTAAAACAAAGTCTACATGAATGTACTTAATTTAATTGCAAAAAGTCATAACGAATGGGTAGAAGTATGCAAGGTGTTTGGAGTCACAGACTACCCTGAAGACATAGTACAAGAAATGTATATTAAGATAAGCAAATCAAAGATTACAACAGACCTTAATTACAAAGGCTATGTCTATGCATCACTAAGAAATCTATGTTACGATAGGCACAAGGGGCAAAAGTATCATTTACCTATAGATAATAACAGAACCGAAGACAATTTCAAAAGTGACGATCATTTGCACTGGTTAGACATACAAAAAGCACTGCACGAATTGCCTTACTTTGAGAGAAAAATTATAGAGCTGCATAAGATAGAAGGCTTTAGCCTGTGCGAGATAGAAAAAGAAACAAGCATCTGTAGAGTTAAGATGATGCGAGCAAAGAACAAAGGAATAAAGAGACTAAAACTAAAATTAAGTAAATAGCTATGGAAGATAAAAGAACATTAGCGTTAACGGTAGTTGAAAAGCAATACATGGATAGAATACTTGCTGAACAAGGTAATGATTTTAAAAAAAGATTGTTAAAGAATTTAATTGATTATAGCTCCATTGAAGAAATAGAAAGATATGTAGAATTAAAACTTTCAAAAGTTGAAAACATAAAAACAAACGATGAAATGTTAACTGCTCAATGGAGAAAAATATGAAAAAAGATCCAAGCAAAGACCAAGAAACAAAAGACTTTATAAAAAATATAAAGAGCGATCAATATTATAAGATGCCAGGTACTGAAAAAGTAATAAAAGGAAAACAACTTAAAAAATTATACAATGCAATTAAACAAGGATCAAGAGTATTTGCAAAACCTAGACAAGAGGACTAAGAAATACAAAGAATACAAGCTAAGAGTTGACAAACAATCAAAAGGATTAGGTGACAGCATCGCAAAAGTAACAAAGGCAACTAAGATAGATAAGCTTGTTAAGTTCATAGCAGGAGAGGACTGTGGTTGTGACGAAAGACAAGAACTACTTAACAAGACCTTTACTTACGATGTTCCTAAATGCTTAACAGAAGATGAGTTTGATTATTTAACTAGACTAGTCGCAAGCAGACCTGCAATAGCAAGTATTGACATGCAAAGGCGTATTATTAAGATTCATAATCGTATCTTTAAGACTCAGATAGAGGTTAGTTCATGCCCTAGTTGCGTAAGAAAAACAATAGAGAAGTTAGGTAAAATTTTAAAACAATACTAATTATTGCTTGGAGCAAAGTGAATTATAATAATAGAAAATCCTTAAAGTGGTGGTATTATAAAATAATGTGTGAAATAACTTCTAACACTTATTTAAATGTATCATATTATAACAAGAAGTATTTATAGGGATTGTATGAACAAGGGTTTAACTTGTACGGAGAAAAAATAGTAAAACAATATTAACAAGTAAAACAAAAAACTATGATAGATCACATACAAAAAATTATTGAACATTTAATAGCTCTAGAAAAAGAAAATAAAGAAGAAAGCGACTGGATAAGTGTTAACGATAGAATGCCAGAAGAAAACGCTTGTAAAATTAGTATAGATATATTAACATGCAACACTAAAGGTGAATGTAATGTTGATTATACTTGTAGTGGAGTTTTTAAAAGATTTTACGAGCACGACCCCATCGTTATTGATAATATAACACATTGGAGGCACTTACCACAAACACCTAAAAAGAATTAACAATGCACCCAACAAGAATATTTAAAAAGCCAGAAGACCTAGAGAAGGCATTTGAGATTTACAAAGATTACTTAAAAATAGAAGCTCAAAAATGGGAAAAGGTACAATATGTAGGAAAAGACGGGGAAAGGGTAACTGATTCGCCTATGATGCCTCTTACCTTAGACGGCTTTGAAGTGTGGTATTACAAAACTTACAAACATTTTATAGGTCACTATTTCGATAATAAAGACAAACTTTATAATGACTTCGTGGCTATCTGTTCGCACGTAAGAAAAGAATGTAGAGCCAACCAAATTACAGGCGGGTTACTTGGTCAGTTCAATGCAAGTATAACCCAAAGACTTAACAACTTAGTAGAGCAGGTAGAAAACAAAGTACAAGTTATAGAAGTCAATTTTGAAGATTAATGTAAAGAAACCAAAACTAACAAGCTATCAAAAGGATTTCCTTTACAATGGTGCAAGGTTTACGTTTACAGAAGCCTCTACAAAAGCAGGTAAAACCTTTGCGCATATTTGGTGGATATACGAGCGAGCACATGAGCCATGGAATAAGCAAGGATATAACCATTGGTGGGTTGCTCCTGTTTACTCACAAGCAAAGATTGCATTTAACCGACTAAGAAATAAACTAGGTCGCACAGGCTACTATAAGATAAACGAATCTAGTCTAACGATTACATGTCCTAACGGTGCTGTTATTTGTTTTAAGTCTGCTGACAAATACGATAATCTATTTGGAGAGGATGTGTACTCAGTAGTATTTGATGAAGCACCGCGCGCAAAAGTAGAAGCCTTCTACGCATTACGATCCACAGTAACAGCGACTAAAGGAATCATGAAGATGATAGGCAACTTTGGAGGTATTGCTAATTGGATGCACCAGATTAAGGAAAAAGCCAAAACAGATAATCAATACGCGTACTATAAGATAACTGCTTGGGATGCTGTTAAGGCTGGTATATTAAGCAACGAAGAAATACTACAAGCACAAAAGGACTTACCTACTAAAATATTTCAGCAACTCTATTTAGCAGAAGAAACAGATAGCGAAGATCAACTCATAAGTTTTGACACTATGAAGTCCATGTTTACAAATGAGTTTGTTAAAGAAGGCACAAAGTATATAACTGCAGACATTGCCTTACATGGTAGCGATAAGTTTGTCGTTTTTGTCTGGTCTGGTTGGAGGATAATAGACTGTATAATTACAGCAAAGTGTGAAGCTCCTGCTGTAGAAAAACTGTTAAAAGAAACAGCAACAAAATACGGAGTGCAAAGAAATAACATTACATACGATGCAGACGGTCTAGGATCTTTCCTTAGAGGTTATTTACAAGGTGCAAGACCATTTAACAACGGAGGTAAACCAATAGGCAAGACTAACTATAAGAACCTTAAGAGCCAATGCGGTTATGAGTTTGCCAAGCATTGCAGAATCGAAGGAATCCATATAGATTGCGAGATTGACAAAACAGAACTATACAAAGAATTAGAATGCCTTAAGTCTTATGCACTAGACAAAGAAGGCAAAATTCAACTTATGCCAAAAGAGAAAATAAAAGAGATCATAGGACATTCACCTGACTTGCTAGATGCTATCACTATGCGGATGATGTTTAATTTAGAGCCTAACAAAGGAAAGTATTACGTATATTAGTAGTCTTCCACCTATGGACGATGTTAACCAAACTACTGTAAACGCTACAAACTTAAAATTATGAGATACCCGGTAAAAGACAGAAAGACAGGAGAAGAAGTAGGTTGCATTATTGCTGATAACATTGTTATGGCAAGTCATATTTTTTACATTACTTACACCAACAAGAGCGTAGATGTATTTATGACAGACCAAAAGTAACAAACAAACAAAACAAACGTATATTAGATATGAAGCTAGAGATAACTATACCCGAGAAGCTAAGCGAGATTAAGCTAGGACACTATCAAGAGTTTGCAAAGGTAGAACAACCTAACGACTACGATGTTCTTAAGTGTTTCTATGGGATAGATACAAAAGGAGTATTTGACATGAAGGCTAGCGATGTATCAAGACTAGTTGAAGCAATTAATACTTTGTTACTAGTAGAACCTAAGGAACTTATCACAAGCTTTAAGTTAGGAGGTCAAGAGTTCGGATTTATTCCAAGCTTAGACGAGATGAGCTACGGGGAAAACCTTGACCTTACTGATTATGTTAACGATCCTCTTGCAATGGCAAATGCTATGGCTGTTATGTATAGACCTATAACTCTTAGGCAAAGTGGAAAGTATCTAGTTGAACCCTATGAGGGTAGTGCTAAGTATGTATCAATAATGAAGCATGCACCTTTAGATGCTTTTCTAAGTGCTAAGGTTTTTTTTTATCATTTAACGAAAGACTTATTGAATTTTATCCCAGTCTTTTTAGCGGAGGAGAGCAAACATCTTTCTCCCGAAAATGGGGAAACTATGCAAGCTTATATAAGCTCGCTAACGGAAAGCTTGAAAAGTTTGACAAAGCATCAAGCAGGAATATACACGAATGTCTAATGTATCTAGAATACGAAGTAGACAAATACAACGAAGAAAACAGACCAAAGAATGGAGTATCTAGAACTAATTAACACAATCAGAACCGAGCTTGAATCTAGTGACTTAATTGCTAGAGTAGAGAATGACGACATTCCTTCTATTGATCTTAAGAAGCGAAGTCTATACCCATTAGCAGCATTCTACATTGATAGCGTAGAAATTACAGATAGCGTTAACACGTTCACTGTTCAGTTATTAGTAGCTGATATTCTAGACGTTAACAAAGAAACAGATCAAGACAATCAAGACTTTATTTGGAACCAGTCACTCGCAACAATTAACAATTTTTACAGTAAATTAAATAGAGGTGTTTTGTATACTCAATTAGTACAAGAATTACAACCTATAACATTAACACCGTTTACCGATAGACTAGACAAAGGATTGGCTGGTATGGAAACAACACTAAGTATAAGCGTTAGAAATAACATGACGCTATGTTAAACAACACTCAGCAAGCATTAGACAAATTCAGCAAAGGAGTAGTTAAGCAGTCGCGCACAAGATTAACAAAAGGCGATAAGAACGTAACAAGAAAATTATACAATGCAGTAGACTACGACTTAACAGTCTCGCCTAATAGTTTTAGCCTTAAGTTTTATACGGGAGAATACGGAGCATTTCAAGACGAAGGTGTTAAAGGCGCAGACCCTAGCTTAGTTAAGAATGGAAGGCAGAAATCGCCTAATTCACGATTTAGTTACAAAAATAAAAGACCTCCTATAAAACCTATACAAGACTGGATTAAGGCAAGAGGTTTGAGATTTAGAGATGAGCAAGGCAGATTTAAAAAAGGAGGAATTAAAACACTTGCATTCTTAATCAGTAGAAGCATTTACGCACAAGGATTAAAACCAAGCGGGTTCTTTACAAAGGCATTTGAAAGCCAATTTAAAAATTTGCCTAAAGATATAATAGATAGCTATGCACTAGACATGAAAGACCTCTTAAAATTTACAACAAAGAAATGAAAGCAATACAACTTAGAAGCCCCTTAAACCTATCCTACGTAAGCACAGACACTAGCTTTACATCTTTGGAGTTGTCTATATTCATCAACTCTGATGTTACTGCAATAGACACAACAACTACACCCGACTACTTTCTGTTAGGCGAACCAATAGGATTAAGATTAGATTTTGAGATAGCAGAACTAATACGATCAAAGAACAATTACACCTATAGAGAAGACTTCTACACAAGAAGAGATACAGCGACTTATGTACTTGTTAGGGCTGTGTTAAAAGATAATAGCGATGAAGTAATAAGCAAGCAATACAATTTAATTAAGGTTAGAGACGGTTATGTAGAACGAAACGATGTACAACTATTATACAGTGAAATAGATACAGACCCAAGAAATTGGAGTGATAACGTAAATGCAACTATTGCATCTGGTGCGGATGATCCCTTTAGTGGAAGTGATGGTTATTCCATTGGTAATCAACCACAGGATTTCACTTGCAGACTTGTTCAAACACTTCAAATTAGTGGCATTTATACTCTTTCATGTTTTTTTGCACAAACTAATGAGATAGTTCTTTTTGGAAGGGATATTGCAAATAGTATTGAAGTAGACTTGTCAGACGGAAGCGTATTTTCTGTGAATGGAAATGTCATTGCTTACGATATTTTTAAGGTTGCAGGATCGTATAAAATAAGTATAGTTCTTACGGTTGTAAGCGGTCAATCAACATTTAGGATTTCAGAGAATGTAGCCGAAGGAGATTTTAATATAACAATATTTAATCCGACAATAATAAAAGGAAACCTACTTAACTTCACACCTAGAGAGGTATTGCTTCAGTCTAATACTACTAGCTTTTCCTCTGAAAATATAAGTCTTAAATATATGTTAGATAGAAAAGAAAGCATTGCATATAGCACACCACAGGGCAATGACCTAAGAGCTTTATTTATTGCAAACCCTCTATCTACTTCATATTTAACCAGAACATTCTTTAATGACAGTTTTTTCCTAATTGACACTACGTTGCTAACGCCTCAGAAAATAATATGTGAGACAAAATACACACCTGTCAAGGTTAGCTTCATTAACAAATTCGGAGTCATACAAGACCTAGTATTTTTTAAGAAAAGAGTAGATACATTTAACACATCACAGCAAGACTTTAAGGCTAATATCTTAAGGAATGGCACTTATCTACCACATACAGGACAAAAGCAAATCATAAGCAAGACAGCCAATGCAGAGGTAAAACTAAACACAGGGTTTTATCCACAGGATTTTAACGAGGTCTTTAAACAATTAGTTTATTCTACTTCTTACTGGATAGATAACGAGCCTGCAATACTTAAGAGTACTAACTTTGTGTTTAAGACTAGCGTAAACGACAAGTTAATTGATTATGCATTCGATTTTGAGTATGCAAATCCTGACATAAACGACATAAGATAATGCTAAACATACAGTTATTTATAGGAGGTAAAAGAGTTGACTTCTTTGAGGATGAGTCGGTACAATTGACAGACTCAATACAAGATGCAAGAGATGCTAGTAAGATATTCACAGCCGTCTCTAGTGACTTTACTGTGCCTGCTAGCATAATTAACAATAATATATTTAATCACTTTTACAGTTTTGACATTGTAGACGGATTTGACCCTAGACAAAAGGTTAAGGCATCACTATTGCAAAACGGTTTTCTATACAAAAAAGGATTTGCACAACTTAGATCCGTTAACCTAGAAAACAATAAGGCATCAAGTTATAAGATATTTTTCACAGGTTTGCTAGGAGAGCTAAAAGACATATTGAAAGATGATAAGTTAAGTGACCTTCTACAACTTAATCAATATAGTCATCCTTACAACCCCTCAACTATAAGATCTGGATTACAAAACTATTTTAATGTCACAAATAATTCGCCAACTTTTACAGGCGCAACCATAGGAGACATGTGTTATCCTTTTGTAAGTTCTGTTAATCGTTATGCGTTCGGGGCAAACGGTATTAGAACCGTAGATGAAAATGGATTTATAACAGATAGCAAGATACAAACTACCGATCTTAAGCCAGCCTTAAGAGCTTTAAGAATAATTGAAGCAATAGAAGAAAAATACAGCATAACAATAGAAAGCACATTCTTAAAATTAGATGCTAGATTCACAGAGCTTTATTTATGGCTTAACAGGTCTAAGGGAATACTTGTAGATGCTGAGACTTTTAACGTAGAGTTTTTAATTACAGACTTTACATTTGGTACAGGCGATCAGGTTTTAGATTTATCTAGTAATTTTATTACTACTGAATTATTTGGAAACGGATTTTTAACAGAGTTTGTAGATTTTGATTTTGAATATAAAGTTAATGTGACGGGGGCAGGATTAATTGAATTACAAATATTTGATGATGTTACAAACCAAGTATATCAATCATTTTCTAAGGATGTAGAAGATGAGGAGGTCAATATATTCTTTTCATTTCAAAGCAATGAGACAGGAACAACTAACTATAAACCTGCGGTAAGAATTATAACACAAACGGAAGACATAACACAGATTACAGTTTCTTTAGAGGCTCGTAAGGTAGAAAGACGAAACGAACAGATATTCACACAGATAGGAAATTATACATTAACAGGTGGTGCAATAGTAGCGGTTTCAGATGTTAACATATCTTCACAGATTCCTTCTATGTTAGTTATTGACTTTCTTACTTCTGTATTTAAGACTTTTAACTTGACAGCATTTGTCAAAAATAATGGAGTCATTAAGATAGAAACCTTAGATGAGTTTTATGCTGGAGGTAACACAATAGATATTACAAATCAGATAGACATAAGCAAGAGCGAAGTAAAAAGGTTTGAGCCATACAGCGAAATTAATTTTGAGTTTGAAGAACCCGAAAGCTTGCTAATGATAGAGCGTGACAAAATACTAGATGACACTTACGGAAATCTTAATTTCAAGGTAGGATCAGAAGATCAATCGAAATTAATAGGTGGAGGAAGTTATGACATTGACTCAAAATTTCATAAGATACTGCCAGAACGACTAAGAAAAAGCGATGGCACTAACAGTAATATAATGTACGCTCTATACGTTAACGAAGACCTAGAGCCCTTAAGTAATCAGCCTATATTATTCTATACAAAAAGAAATACATTCACAGGTAGTACTGCAATACAATTTGAGAACGGTACAAACCTTACAAGCAACATCGCACCTTCAAACGTTAAGCAAGATTTAAGCCAAACCATTAATTTTGGTGCAGAAATAGACGAATTTGCATTATCAGTTAACCAGCAAAGCCTATTTAATAATTTTTATAGGACTTTTGTTTTGCGCTCTTTTAGTTTGCGGTCTAAAATATTAACCGTTAATGCAAAACTAAACGCAGACTTTATTCTTAACTATTCATTAGCCGATACATTTGTAATTAATAACAGAAAATTTAACATAAATACGCTTGACATTGATCTGGGAAATGGAAACGCAAAGATAGAATTAAGAAACGTATTTAATATTCCTGCAATACCTACACCTATTGTACCAGACCCTAATCAGTTAACAATATCAAGCCCTAGTCAATCAGAAAATGACACTAACGGAAGTTATACATTTACAATATTCAGCAATGTTTCTTGGAATGTTTCTGACGACTCTAGTTTTATTTCTGTAAGTCCTACAAATGGAACAAACAATGGGACTATAACAGTTACATATTTAGAAAATACAACCACATTCGAAAGATCAGGTATTGTGAGCGTAACAGGTGGAGGATTCACTAGACAAAACACATTAACTCAAACTGGAAAAGCTGTCGAATTAGCATTAGCAAGTGCAACACAATCAGTCGCAAAAGAAGCAGGAAGTTATACCTTAGCACTAACTAGCAATACTTCATGGAATATTAGCGACAATCAGACATGGTTAATCGTGTCGCCGACAAATGGAACAGGTGATGCCACGTTAACAATTAATTACACTGAAAACCCTAACACAAGCGAGCGTGTCGCAATAATACAAGCGCAAGCTCAGTCAGTTATAGAAACAAATACGCTAACACAAGCAGAGCAAGCAACAAGCCAGTTGTTTACCCATTCCATAGCAAGTGATTCTACAAAAGCTTTTGCGTGTTCTAATACAAAATTCAAAACGTTCTATACTGATTCTGCTAGCTATTCAAATTCAACAGTTATATTTTTTGACGATCAAGGAAATAACAAAGTACCAGCAGGATTCTATGCAAAAGGGGATGGAGTTGTTCTCGAAACTAATAATAATGGAAATGTAATAAATTCACTAATATGCTAACAGAACTATTAAGAATGCACAAGTTTTACGGTGTCAGCAAAACGATTGACATCGCAAAAGGTTGTAACAAAATACCCGAGAATCTAAAAGAAGCAACCGACCAAATTAAAAGAAAATGGCAAGAAAAGAAATACTAGAATTAGAAGGTAAGGTAAACTCTAAAGAGCTTGTTAAAGAGTTTGAAAGGGTAAAAGATGAGGTAAAAGAAACCACTAAGGAGGTAGATAAGCTTGGGGATAAAGGATCTAAAGACCTTAAAAAACTAGAGAATCAAACTAAAAAAACTAGTCTAGCCACTAGGTTGGTTGCTATTGGAGTAAAGGCAATAGGAGTAGCTTTTAAAGCCCTTGGTATAGGGCTAGTTGTGGCTGCTATTGCAAAATTAACACAAGCATTTACACAAAATCAAAAGGTTCTTGATGGACTTAATAACGTATTCGAGACTATTAACATTGTATTTTCACAATTCACAACAGCGGTAATTGATATATTTGAAAATGTTAAAAAAGCAACTAATGGTTTTCAGGCATTAGGAAAAGTTGTAAGTGGCATTATAACCATAGCGTTAACACCACTTAAAAATCAATTCTTTGCAATTAAGCTAGCAGTACAACAAGCTCAGCTTGCGTGGGAAAAGTCGTTTTTTGGCAAAAAAGACCCCGAAACAATTAACGAATTAAATCAAGCAATTAAGCAAACAAGGCTTGACATTATAGGCGTTGCAACTGATGCAGCAAATGCAGGTATTGACATAGTTACAAACTTCTCGAAGGCAATAGAAGATATTAAGAGTGCGGCAAGCATAGCAAATACCGAGCTTGGAAAAGTTAGCATAGACGCGGCAAAAGAGCAAGCGAAAACCTTGGTTCAAGCTAAAAATGCTGCTGAATTATCTGTGGCGCAACAACAATTATTAATTGAGAAATTTGATAAGCAAGCAGAAATACAAAGGCAAATAAGAGATGATGACAGGATAGGTATAACAGAGAGAATAAAGGCTAACGAGGACTTAAACAATATTCTTAAATTACAACAAGAATCTCAACTAATACAAGCAAGGGCGCAAATAACAGCCGCGCAACTGCAAGTTAATATAAATGATAATGTAGCAAATAACATAGCATTAATACAAGCACAAGCAGAAGAAGAAGGCGTATTAGCAGCAATTAAGGGCTTCCAATCAGAGCAAAGAATTAACGAAGCAAGTCTAGAACGTGAATTATTAGAATTACAAAACAGCAGAACAGAAGCCGAATCCAAGTTATCATTCCAACAACAAAGAGCGTCAGCAACCAGGCTAGATGATGAAGAAACTAGATTAATACGCTTTCAACAAATTGCAATACTAGAAAGAGATGCTGAGCTTAAGAGATTACAGGAAAGAATAGAAAATACAAAAGTTGAAACACAAGCTAGAATAGATGCAGAAAACCAATTCGCACAAGCAAAATTTGACCTAAATGAAAGCATAAAAAAGAGTGATGAAGACTTAACAGAATTTAAGAAAAAAACAGGAAAGACAGAAGAAAAAGTAGACGAGCTTACAAATGAAGCTAAGATACAAATGGCAGAAAATACCTTGGGAGCTATCGGCGCATTGCTTGGAGACTCAGCAAAAGCACAGAAAGCAGTAGGTATCGCAACCGCAATAATTGACACTTTGAAGGGTATAAACGCAGGTGTTGCACTTGGTTTTCCTCAGGCAATACCAGCAGTAGCAGCAGCAGCAGCGACAGGATTTGCAACAGTCAAGAAGATTATAAGTACAAAAGTTCCAAGCGTACCAGGGTCAAGCGGTGGAGGTGTAAGCGGTGGCACAAGGTCGGCTGGAGCAGTCGCACCACAAGCAGTAGCACCTAGTTTTAACATCGTAGGAGACTCGGGAAGCAATCAAATAACAGATGCCATAAACACACAGGGCAATAGACCTGCTAGAGCTTACGTAGTCTCTAAGGACATAACAACTCAACAGGCACTAGACAGGAATACTCAGAATAATTCTAGTTTAGGTTAATATTAACTATCCGACAAGAAAAACCCCATACAGAAATGTACGGGGTTTTTTATTTTAGAATAAATACTTAAAGAGGTTACTTTTTAATAGTAGGAAGTTCTGAATCCACAAGAAATCTTAAAGATTTTATAGCTGGGTTTCCGTCTATGTAATAATTCCAAGACTTAATAGCTATACCAAGAATATAATAAAAGTTTAAAGGTTCTTTATTTATCTTAGAATTATAAAGTTTATTATAAAGATAAAGAGGTGCTGATGATTCAGTTTTTACAGCTCCAACTAAATGCTTTGCAAATTGATAACATTCTTTTGAAGGTGTTTCTCCGCCTATCATATAAATTATAAGACTTAAAGAACTCTTAGTTATAACTTTAATAGGTGTTTTTGCCATAATGGTATGCGTATTATTAACGATATCTATTAACCAATCGTAATTATGTTTAGCATACTCTAAGACTTCAAAGTTTGTCATGTTAGTATAATCCACTCTATAACCACCACCAGACTTTGATTTTTTAAAGCAGTATCTATTTATAGACTGAATTAAAATTGCTATATTGGTTGATTGATTAAAACCGTTTAACTTTAAAACATCACCAGCACTTCTGGTTTTTCCTGTGTCAAAAGTTACCATTGCGGTAGGTTCTACTCCACGAACTACAACAAGCCAGAAAGATTTGGTATTTATAGAAATTGCTTTTAATCTGTGTTGCCCGTTTTTTAATTCTTGGTTTCTATCAAATACAATAGACTCTCCATTTTCAAAAAATTGATTTGATTTAATCTGATTTGAAAGTTTAGCAAGATTTTTTTCATCTAACTTTCTGTTTCCCGTGTTAAACTTTAACCAGTTCTTTGCAATCTCAGGAGACACTAGAACTAATCTCACTGTTAAATTTGTTGATGTCATAATTTTTATTTTAGTTAGGCTTAATTGCCATGGTGTAAATATACAAGTAACAAACGGATAAACAAACGACCTAAATGTTAAACTTTAGACTTTGTAAATTATTATAAATAAATCTAAGTGTTAAAATTGTTACATTTTGCATAGTTATACAGTATGTTAAGTATGGAGCTAAGAGAGATGTTCATCGACGAAAATAATATAAAGCTAGGGGTTAACGCTGTTAGCGTGGTAGAAGACCCCGCGATAGAGAGTAATTTTATCACGCTTAAAGAAGAGAACAAAATAGAGCTTGCGGAAGTTAGCAAAGAAAGACGCATCCTATTAGGTGCTGCATTAATTCCAAACAAGCCTATACTTAGAATAGAGAATGAAAATGAATACTACATATTTTTCTCTAAAGAGACTATTGCTAAGGTTGCCCTAATGTTTGCAAAAAATAAGTATAGCGATCAAGTCACAGAAGAACACGAGAAACCAGTAAAGGGCATGACCATATTTGAGTCGTGGTTAACCGAAGATAAAGAGAAAGATAAGTCTGCATTCTATGGACTAGACGTGCCGGTAGGTACATGGTGTATCTCTATGAAAGCCGACAACGATGATATCTACAATCTAGCAAAACAAGGAAAAATAAAAGGGTTCAGTATTGAAGGTTATTTTTCTGACAAGGTGGAAAAAAAAGAACTTAGCAAAGAAGATCACGAAATAGAAATGTTAAACGAGATAATGGCAATGCTATAATGGATAATACAGATAACAAAACACCAAGTAGAACAAGCCCAAAACATAGTAAAAGAGGTTGTCTTTGCGAAGATGATACTTATAGGTCTGATTGCTGCGACGGTAGTCTAAAAGCACAGGGGATAGGAGCAACGATAGGGCAAAATAGTCTTATCGTTGTTATAGATGGTGAAAAAAGAATTAAAACATCAAATAGAGGATAAAAATGAGTGAAACAAAAGAAACGCTTTTGGAAAAAATTGCTCGCAAAGTAAGTATAATACTTACAAGCGAAGAATCCAAAAAAGAAGTAAAGCTGGAAAAGGCTAAACTTAAAGATGGCACAATAGTAGAAATCGAAGGCGATTCTATATTTGTCTTAACAGGCGATGAAGAAGGCGCTGAGAGATTACCTGCACCCGTCGCAAACCATGAGTTAGAAAACGGTGACATTGTAGTCGTGGAAGAAGAGGGCGTAATCAAAGAAGTAATTAAGGCTGATGCAGCTCCAGAAGAAGAACTCAAAGACGAGAAAAAAATGGAGTTCGCCTCTAAAGAGGATATGCAAAACCTTAAGAAGGAAATGGACGAGTTACGCAAAATGGTCGAAGGCAAAAAAGAAGAAATGGCTAAAGAAAATTTGGCTAAAGCAGAAGCAGAAAAAGCAGAGCTAGCCAAACAAGAATTAGCCAAACAGGAGCTACCTAAAAAAGTAACACATACTCCAGAAAAAGAAGTAAGAAAAAATATCAACGTACATGCAAAGAGACAAGGTACAAGTACCAAGGGGTCTGTGTATAACAAATTATTTTCGTAAACAAATTAAATAACCAAACAAATGGCAACAACAACAAATATTACAACTAGTTATGCAGGTGAGGGCGCAATGCCTTACATTGCAGCAGCTTTGTTTTCATCTCCTACACTAGAGCAAGGAGGCGTAGACATTATACCAAACATTAAGTTCAAAAAAACCTTAAGACCTGCAAGCATTGGAGACATTATAGCAGATGCTACTTGTGATTTCACAGCATCATCTAGTGTAACTCTACTTGAAAGAGTCTTAGAGC
>Ga0222644_1000389_pt1 | contig 14675 bp, 15 predicted proteins | sample AntAcemetagen291_FD_179800 | JGI IMG/M metagenome (GOLD analysis project Ga0222644, IMG submission 179800) | Saline water microbial communities from Ace Lake, Antarctica - #291 | ecosystem: Environmental > Aquatic > Non-marine Saline and Alkaline > Saline | place: Antarctica: Ace Lake...
TTCACTTCTTTTGTGATTGTATTGGTACATCCATTTAGGTCTGCTATAGTAAGTGTCACTTCTTTCGTTCCTACTTTACTAAATAAGTGAGTAGGATCTACTCGTGCTGCTGTAGCCTCTCCTGCAAAATCCCAAGCATATGTACTCGTTAATCCTGTTCCCGGTACAGTTCCTGTAAAATTAAATGCGATAGGTGTAAGGTTACACGCTTCTAGCCAATCAAAATCAGCCACTGGTGACTCATTCAATGAAATGTTTTGTGTGATAGCATCTACACATCCAAATTCTGATGTAGCAGTGAGCGTAACACTCTTATTCCCTGGTGTAGCAAATGCAAATGATGGACCCTCTTCTCTTGAGATACCTGAACCATCAAAATCCCAAGAATAACCCATATTAGCATTGTTTGGTATGGTAGATGTACTCATAAACGCTACGTCTACAAAGTTACACTCTCCTGTACTTGTAAAAGTTGCTATGGGCTTCTCAAACTGATATGCATTCTTAGTAAGTGTAGACTCACATCCACTAGCTGATGCTATTACGGTCACCTCTCTGATACCTGGTGTAGCAAAAGTGTAGGATGGATTTTTTGAAGTAGATGTTCCTACTCCTCCAAAATCCCACGTATATGTGATAGGATCACTCGAAGATAGTGTAGTACTGTTTGCTATAGTGATAGGTGCTCCTTCACAAGCATTTAATACTTTGAAGTCTATTACTGGCACTGGTGTGATATTTATAGTATTCGTAGTAGAATACTCAAACTTAGGATACAATCCGTTTGCTACTGTCATCTCTACTGTTACCCCACTCCCATAAGTACTGTACTGCCAAAATCCGTCTTTAATATCAGAATTATCATCTGTGATAGAAGCATCTGGATCATCAAACTCCCACTTCGTAATGATATAATCCTCTCCTGCTAGCGTAGAAGTATTTTTGAACTGTGCTAGGTCTCCTAAACATATATTAGAAGCATTAAAAGAAGCTACTGGTGTATGTGGTACATATATCCATCTTCCAAATGAAGTATCACATCCTGTGTTAGCATCTAGTACTGTAAGCTCCATAAAGATAGTGTCTCCAGCCAAAGTAGTCGCTGGATTTACAGTAAACTCTTCTGCTAAAGCAGCATACGTAAAACCACTACCAGTTACATCTATACCAAAGTTATTAGTAGCTGTGAGGCTATATGTATACGTTGTTGCACTAGGAGCTCCTAGTCCTTTTGGCTGTGCTATATCATATGTACTTGAGTACGTATTTACGCCAGCATCTGGATCACTTTTAGCACCTGCCTTGAAGTATCCATCAAAGGTGGCACCTTGTGAAAGGCTTCCTCCTGTAGGTGATACTATAGTACCAATAGTGTGTGTAGCACTACTGTTACTGGGAACGTCATCATCTCCAACTACAGAAGCAGTAAATAGATGACTGTTGGTTCCGTAAATATATGGTTGAGCGTCAAATGTAAATGTAGCAGAAGCACCGCCAGCTAATGGACCAGCCATTGTTTCTTTGAATGCATTTCCTCCATTAATATCAAATTGCAATGGGATGTCACTAAGTGCATTTACACCATTATTTTTAACAGTGATTACTACAGCCTCCGAATATGGAGCACATTCTGTGGCTGTACCTACCATATCTACGCTTACTACCTCTACATCTACAAAGTACTCTAAAGCACCTATATCTGGATTAGTAACACTTCTAGTAACACCGTCTAAATCTAAAGCAGGAACAGTTGTACCTGTTGCTCCTTTATTTGCCATAGCAATACTTTGAGGCATATAATTTCCCGCTGATACATCTGTAAATTGAGAGCTAACTGCAATTGAGTTAGCTGCACCTGCAGAACCTTGCCAATCAGAAAGAGTTTCTCTATTAGCTCCATAGTAACCAGTATAGGTAGTAGTACCAACACCAGAACCAGCCATTGAAGAATTATCTAAATTATTGTAATCAAATGTACATTGTGGGTTGTACGTATAAATAAGGTAAGAACCACCATTTCCAGCAGCCCAGTTAGCAGTTTCATCTGTGATGATATTATTTTTTACATCTCCAGATGGAGCATAGTAGTTATAGATACCATAGTGACGCGTGTAAGCATAAGTGACATTACCTGCCAATCTAATTGTGTTATTTACTATATTATGATCACCAGATGCCTGGTATGCATACGCATAGATACCATACTTGTAATATGGTCCGTCCAAATCAATAACATTGTTAGTGATTTCAAAATCAACATCTGCATAGTAGCCATACGCATAGATACCATATAGTTGTAAATATTGATAACTTCTATTTTTTGCAAGATTCATGATTTTGTTACTGTTGATAGTAACTGCGGATGTACCACCGAAGAAGTAGTCGTACACATAAATACCATAACATTGTGTAGATGAAGTATTGTTATCATTGTGAATAACGTTATCTTCTATATTCCATCCAGAAGCATATCGAGTATAGATACCATATTGACCAAAATCTTGGATATCGTTACCCTTGATTTCAATGTTTTGATCACTCGTAAATGATGTGGGGTTAGAAATAACCACCCCGTGGTTTTTACCGATACCATTCAATGAAGAAGTACCCTTCCATAATTTATTATTGGTAATCGTAATGTCTGAAGTCTCATCTGAAGGAGTCTGATAAGCAAAATTGTGATTACCGAACCAAATGTAAGCTGAAGTATAATAGCCAGGATAACCGCTATACGCATTTCCTGCAGAAGCAATTAACTCGCAATCATTGATAGTTACGCCTTCTACATCATCGTACGCATAAAAGATGCGATCATTTGGTGAGCCAGTTTGCTCAATTACCAAATTATCAAAAATAATGAAGTCAGTACCCTCAAGCTCAATAACCGGAGAACTTTCACTAATTTTTTCACCGTTACCATTTATAGTAATTGTGTTGGTAGCAGATGAACCACTAATTTCATCTAGATAAAACTCCTCACTATAAGGGCCGGATGCTGCCACTACATTAATAGTCACTGCACCATTAACACCATCACTGATAAGTGTGTCAGAAAGTTCTGTGAAGCTAGCAAAGTCACCGCTTCCACTTGCATCAATGGTATAAGTACCACTCAGTTGTGCTGCAGCCGTACCCGCGAAAAGCAGAGTACCCATTGCAGCAAAAGATTTTAATTCGAAAAGCCAATTTCGTTTGTAAATTTTTTTCATACGCTTAAGATTGATTGATTTATTACGTTCTTAATTATTTAAGTAGCTCAAATTTATACAAAAAAATGACAATTCAATAAAAATGAATAAAAAATGACAAGGAGAACTCAACTTTTTACCAAGTCGTTATAACTATCGATTTATTCGATTGTATTTAGACAGTAGTCTTTCTAATGACAACGTTTTCCATGACGGGATAACTATAGCTTCACCATACGAAATCAATGGCAAAACTTTTTCTAAATACCTTTCACTTTTTTTTATACCTATTATAAGTATATCTACATCCAATGGCTTATGAATGTACTCCGTCACATTATCTAAGACTAGAATACTCTTACCCTTCCATATAATCACTCCATTACCTAAGAAATGAATATCACCAAACGCTTGCTTAGACTTAGACAGACTTAAGGGAATTATAGCATAGTCAGCACTCAATCGCTCGTTTATAATAAATGGCTTTATAACAAAGTCTCGCTTTTTATTATTCAGATATAAGTCTTCCGTGGCTAATAGTGTCAGTTTGTTATGCTGCGTAAACCCCAAGAGAGTCTCATTCGCCACCTGAAAACTAATAAACTCAGCTGGCTCTAGACTGTTCTCGTATTGACTATCTAGAAATAGAAACAGAGCTACACTAGCTACAGCTAATGTAAACCCATACTTCCACCTATAGACCAAAGCAAGCGTAATAAAGAGTAAAACTGCGTAAATGCTTATCATTTGACCGAAAGTGATATGAACGCCTTCAAAAAAAGCATAAGGTATCTCATGTATATATGACACTGCCGCAGCAATGAAATCTATGTACAAAGAAATCACATACGCTAACCAAGAAGCGAGCATATCTGACCAAAAAGCAACTGATACAAATAAAATACCAAAATACAAAATCACTGTGATACAAGGAATAACGATGAGATTAGATATCATAAAAAAATTAGGGTATTGATGAAAATAGTAAAGCCCCAATGGAAAAGTAACTAACTGAGCTGCCAAACTAACTGCCAATAATGAGACTATTTTATCTCCAAATAAAGTAGACTGTGGCCACCAACCTCTAAAAAAGTCTTTGTAGTAAACTATACCTAATACAGCCAAAAATGAAAACTGGAAACCCACATTATATATATTGTGTGGATCAATCACTAAAAGCACAAAACAAGCAAACGATAATGTATTGTAGATATTAGAGTTCCTATTAAATGCTTTTGCTATAATCACCAGTCCAAACATAGTAGACGCTCTAGAGACTGAAGGTGCAAAACCAGTGAGTAAACTATAAAAAAACAACACGAGCAGGAGTACTGCAGATTTTATGATAAGTATCTTCCCCTTGCTCCTACTTATCATTAACAGATTACTTAGTAGTATATATATAATACCCACGTGCAGTCCTGACACTGCAAGAACGTGTATAGTGCCTGTCTTAGAAAAAGCATCTAACCACTCTGCATCTAAGTCCTCCTTGTACCCGAAAACTATGGCTTGAGCTACGCCTTTAGTTGCTTTGTTTTTAAAATGCTTATCAAAAGCCCCTTTGAGTGCAGCCTGCCAAGCATAACCCAATGCATACAAGTAATTCTTTTGACTATTACCGGTATCCCACCAACTGCCTGATTTTAAAAAGCCGTTATGATAAATCCCTTTATGTCCGTAGTACTTATTAAAGTCGAACTGATGCCTATTCGCAGGCCCTTCTGTCCTTCTCAGCGTATTACGTAACACTATAACGTCTCCATAAGACAGCAATGCCGCTATACTGTCTTTTGCAAAATAGACTTGTACTTTCCCGTTGGCTGTTTTCCAACCAGTACTATCCTTCACTTTTAAAACCTCTAATTCACATCCATAAGACTTTTCATTTTCCGCTGGTGCACCACTTAGCCGTGCCAAGATATAGTCTCCACCGTCATTTTCTAAAAAATGATTTTCATACAAAAACGGGTTATGCACTTTCATACTAACTACACCCACACTCCAAAAAGTAAGCAGTACTAAAAGTGAGCTAACTAGGTGAAAACGAAGACTAATCTTCTTTATAAGAAAAAAATGTGACGCTACTGATATACTAAGTAACCCTACTACCACAACGAGCATAACCCGTAATGATACAGACACGTAATCAGAAGATACTATGCCAAGTATAAACGGAATTAAAAATTTTAATAATGGTATGTGACGCCAGACATACACAATACATTATGCATACTTTCTATACATCAGAGACTTAAGCTCGTCCTTAAGTTCTTCATTATCCCATTGATACTTAATCTTATACTCATGGTACACTGCAAACGCGGCATCTCTGCATCCTGCTGCATCTAAACTAGACATAAACTGCTTATACTCTTTGTTATCTCCTTCGAAGAAGGCACTCTGAAACTCAAACCGCTTAGCCACAGTCATGCCCTTACCTATACTTTCTATAGGCTTACTGCTAAATTTTTCGAAAAGGGAAAGCATCTCGTCTTCTCGCTTCACACCTTTTGGTTTAGTAGTACTGTCAGGCTTTTTCTCTTCTTTATCTTCAGTAATACTCTCGGTCAACTCAACATTTTTATCTGTAAAGTTTTCCTGTACCAAATCAATGACTGGCTCTTCACCCCGTATTTGTGGAGTTTTGGCGGGTTCAAGCGTATTGTCCACCACAGGTGTAGCTATCTTACTTTTTATTTTCCCTTGTAAGGCTAGCATATTAACTTCATCATATAAATCTATACACTGCTTGCGAAGTACGTCTATATCTAATTGAGACAACTTCTCGGAATGCAGGCTAAGTCTACTATTATTTATGCTCAATAAGCCCAATAACTCATCTATGCGATTATGAATACTATCTCTGCTCATATTAATGGTACGAATAAAACCAATTAATATTACTTTCGACGTCCATTATCAACACCGTATGTTTATAGAACCTAAAAATAATAAAGGCTGGATAGAAGTAGTATGCGGATCTATGTTTTCTGGTAAAACTGAAGAACTCATACGTAGGGTGAAACGAGCTAAAATAGCTAACCTTAAAATCCGCATCTTTAAACCAAAGATGGAGACAAGGTACGATAAGGTAAAAGTGGTCTCTCATGATGACAACTATCTGGACTCTTTTCCTGTAGATAATGCAGATGAGATACTACGCTGGATAGATGACACAGAAGTGATAGGTATAGATGAAGCTCAATTCTTCGACCAAGGGCTTCCTGCTGTAGTAGATAAATTAGCCAATATGGGTAAAAGGGTCATAATAGCAGGATTAGACATGGATTACTTAGGAAAACCATTTGGCGTAATGCCAGATCTCATAGCCATGGCGGAGTACGTGACTAAGGTACATGCCATCTGTATGCACTGTGGAGACGTAGCCCAATACTCTTATAGATTTACTAAATCTGGCGGACAAGTACAACTGGGGGAGAGAGATAAATACGAACCGAGATGCAGAACGTGCTTTACTAAAGGAATGGCATCACAGCAAGCGGGTAAACGTAGATAAGATCTCCAAAAAACCGATAGCGGTCGTGCTGCTGAAAGTATGATGAGAAAAAGGTAATTGCTAGTAGTGTGCTTTGCATTAAAAAAAATATTAGAAAATACAAGAACCCCAATTGGCCATAAATAAACTCATAGATGCCCAATACCAAACTGAGAAAAACACATACATATATAATTCCTTTAAGTGTGAGGTCACTGTATATACAAGCTATAGAGAGTGTCTTTGACCTTTGGTCCGCTTCCTTATCAAAATAAGAAAACAACATAATGTTAGCTAAGTTCACAGATAGAAATATACAAAAGGGAAGACTACTCCAATGACCATCCATTTTAAGCTCACCTACTAGAGCTGAACTAGCTATACCCAAGCTCACGACTAATGCTATAAACACCTCTTTTAAAAACAGTAGTTTCTTAACTCTTTTGGGTACGAGATAATTGATACCAAAGTGAAGAATAGTGAGGAAGAGCAATAAACCAATAAACGGATAGTACTGCAATGGAACTCTAAAACTCAGTATGATTAGGGCTAGAGCCACGATAATCAAAAGTCTAGTGATATAGAATCTATGATCGAAGTGCTTTTTATGTCTAACGGTAGTTGTGTTACCTTGTAATACTAATCCATCTAAAAGATGATCTAGGGTATAAATAAACCACACACCTAATGCAAGACCTACTGCAATTATAGAATTATATGAAGTGCCGTATAGCTTACAAAAAAAGATATGTGACGCATATGAACCAAGTGCTACCCATATACTGTATGTATTTATGAATTGGAAAAAACGATTTGAGAAGGATATTCGTTTCATTTAAACGAACAAGGCAGCTAGTCTACTGCTAACACTTGCTTTACTTCGGGAAGCATGTTTTTAATAGCTTCTTCTAATCCTGCTTTCATAGTCAGGTGACTAATATCACACGTACTGCAAGCCCCAAGTAGTTTTAGCTTCACTATATTGTCTTCGTAAGAAATAAGAGCTACATCACCACCATCCTTTCTTAAAAACGGTCTCATACTTTCTAAAGCTTCCTCAATAGTTATTTCTTGTGTTGACATTTTACTGTTTCAAATTTACCTATTTTTATCTATTGGCAGCTAGAACTGACAATTTTTGTACTATTTTTCCTACTATAGGCAGATATTCACTATGCAGACTTTCAAAAGACTTATCTTCTTTCACTTGAATCTGACCAAGTAAATCTAAATCACACTCCTCGCTTAACATCTGTCCACCATCTTTTCCAAATAGGTAATATTTTTTACCATCATCTTCTGGTTTAAAGTAACTCATATTTTCTACTACCCCGAGAATATTCTGTTTCAAATGAGGATTAGTAAACATATCTATTGCTTTGCGAGTGTCTGCCACTGCCACATCTTCTGGTGTGGTTACTATTACCACTCCGCTAAGGGGTATGTGCTGTATGATACTCAGGTGAGCATCTCCAGTCCCTGGTGGTAAGTCTACAAATAAATAGTCAAGCTCGCCCCATTTCACATCGCTACAAAACTGAGTAATAGCTTTGCTCAGCATGGGTCCTCTCCATACTAAGGCCTGCTTACTTTCTACGAGATATCCTATACTCATGGTCTTCAAGCCATGTTTCTCTATAGGTAGCATAAAATCTCCATCCATAACAGGTTTTTCGCCTGTAGTACCCAGCAATGTAGGTATAGATGGGCCATGTATGTCCGCATCCAGTACACCTACTTTAGCTCCGGCTTCCTGAAGAGTCCGTGCTAAGTATAGTGCTACTGTACTCTTGCCCACTCCACCTTTACCTGAAGCTACTGCTATTACATTCTTGATACCTGAAAGTACCGTATTATCTTCTCTGCTACGCTGTACATTAGACGTAATATTCATCGCTATCTCAGCGTCCTTATCCACCATAGTATATATAGCCGTCTTACACGCATTTGCTATACTGTCCTTCATAGGGCAGGCCGGCGTAGTAAGCACTAGATCAAAAGCCAATCGCTTATCCTCTATTACTATATTTTGTATCATGTTCAGCGTGACCAAGTCCTTGTTCAGGTCTGGATCATCCACATAGCTTAGTGCTTTTAATACTTCTTCTTTTGTCATTCTATTTTTTTTAAAAAAGGCAACATTCTTTTGTTCATTTTTATGAGAAACCAACGCACAAATTTATACTCCCCCATTACCGTGCCTATAGTAAACAAAAAGAACTGGTAAACAATGTATACCAATATAATAGTGATGAGTAGCTCATACCAATATAGTTCCCCATACGTGCTTTTATGGAAAAGGGCCTCTGTAAATGGCTGTCTCACTAAAGTGACTGAGCTTCCTGTAATAGAGAACATTATAAATATCCAAACCATCCTACGGTCTGTTTCTATGTTCCATTTCACCTTTAAATTCTCCCAAATGTTTCTCATTTCCTTCTAATTGCAAAGCTACTTTATTCTATAAAACCCTTGTCAAAACAATATAGTTTTTAGTATCTCCGTTCTTTTCGTCTCAAAACACTAATCCGATGAATAAATCTCCTCTAATTCTATTTTTAGGTCTGTAGTTATATTCAGGATACTTTGGCTATCAGTATCTTAATAGAAAATACACTATCGGTCCTACTGAAATAAAAAAATATGACCGTGCTGATATACATATCCAAGCAGGACACGAAGACAAAATAAAAGGACCCACTGCTACGTCGAGCTCATACAGAGCCGATATAGCATGGATTTCTGCAGCAGTTGACGAAGCCACTCGCATACTCTAAAGAGCTCCTTATTAAAAAACCATATACTGTATAAAAAAGTTGTTTCTTTTTTCGAATTACAGATTAATCTTTGTTTTACAAAAAAAGAATAACACTAAATTAGGGTGAAAAGAATAATAACGTCTTTTAAAAATGCAAACAAGGATTTGCTAAAGGCCATAAGTGACCAGTTTCCAAAAGGAGTAGATGATGAAGCATTAATAAACTATCCTAAAGCAGGAGGAGGTAGTATACGTGCCTTGGAACTTATTCTCGAAGACTGCGTTTACCTAATCAAAATGGAAAGCGAGGAGTATTACTTGAACTATCTAGCCAAGGATGAAGACGAAGAAGATAACGATGAGATAGATATAGACGAAATAGAGGTAGAAGAGGACCCAAAAGAAGAAGAGGACAAAGATTAGCTTTTAGCGACTCCCTTTAATTTTATGCCGCTAACTTATAACTGCTTCTGCAGAGTAGACCATACTGACTATTGCTGACAAGTCCAGGTCATAACTCAATATAAATTAATTCAACTACTATGAATAAAGCATAAAAAAGAGGTGACTCTATTATGAGCCACCTCTTATATGGTTTTAGTTTTTGGTTAGTACGCTTTTTATTAGTAAACTAACTTGAAGTCTACTCGTCTGTTAAGACCTCTTCCTTCTGCAGATTTGTTATCTGCTATCGGCTTAGTCTCACCATATCCTTTAGCTGTCATTCTTGCGTCTGACACGCCCTTAGATGATAGGTAACGCTTAACAGCATCCGCTCTTTCCTGAGATAGTGTAAGATTATCAGCATCTTCACCTTCACTATCTGTATGACCTTCTATCGTAACATCGGCTTCCTCATAGCTATTCATAATAGAAGCAAGCTTGTCTAGGTTAGTAAAAGACGCTGCTTTTATTACCCCTTTCCCGCTTTCAAAGAATATACCCTTGGCTGCAAGTCTGATTTCCTCTTTCACATCTTCTTTTATCTCTGGGCATCCTTTATTAGTAGCTGGACCTGGAGTAGCTGGACACACATCTAAGTGATCATACACACCGTCACCATCACTATCTGGACATCCTTCGCCTTCTTTTGTTCCAGGCTTAAGTGGACATTTATCTTCACTATCTTGTATACCATCCTTGTCACTGTCTGGACATCCAGCAAACTCTGCGAGGCCTGGCACATTCGGACATTTGTCTTCACTATCTTGTATGCCGTCAGCATCTGTATCTGGGCAGCCATCAAATGCCAAACTACCAGCTACATCTGGACACTTATCTTCTTCATCTACTACACCGTCACCATCTCTATCATATGGACAACCAACTGTATCTACTGCATAACCTTCTGGAGTTTCAGGACAAATGTCAAAATCATCACTGATACCATCATCATCACTATCCTTGATTTTATATCCTCCGCTGTTTCCATTAGACCCAAAGTTAAATACAAAACCTATTGAGTGATAAAGGTAAATGTCATGAAGTGGCTTATTTCCCTCTCCTGCTACATTCAGCCTAGCTCCTGCTAGTGAATATGGGCTAGCATCATAATTATCATCAAACGTGTAGTTAAACTGCTCGCTTATTACTAAGTCTAAAGACTCAGATAATTTTATCTTTAGTCCTAAACCTGCATTCCAATGAGACGCTATCCAAGTTCTATTTTGTGATCCATACCAATAATCATCTTTACCTCCTACACGTGTAGACCCTTCTGTGAACTTAGAAATGGACTGCATAGCACCTATACCTAATCTTAAAAACGGCTTAAATCGAGCATCTTCTGCTATGATGTACCCGTTATTAAACTTATAAGTTACTCCTATCATCCCTTCAGTAACTCTAGATCGAAAACCTTGTCTGTAGTTCTCTACTCTTACATCATCATACGTAGTCTTATAAAATCCGATGTCACCTGTGCTACCATATAAATTAAGATCAAAAGATGGATTTAGGTACATTCCAAATCCTCCACCTATGCCCTGATAGTCTGGAGCCTGTTTAAAGTAAGCTGCCGAACCTAAGTCGCCGTGATACTCTCTTAGGCCTCCATTCACCTCTATACCAAATTTCTTAGTATACGATTGTGCATCTGCTGCAAGTGTAAACGCGAGTAAGCCAATGAAAAGTGTTAGTATGTTTTTATTCATGATTTCGTTTTTTCTTGTATTTAAAAGTAAGCAATATTACAATAATTTGACAAAACTTAAAAATATTTTCATCTTTTCATCCCCATACCTGGGTTCCCTCTGAGCAATTTTTACAAATATCAATATTGCTGCGGCTCTTAAGTATTAGTCTTCTAAAGCGATTGTACTCTTCTCCGTGCCAAATTTTTTGAAATGTCATATTTTCAAGTTCGCCTAATCTGTAGGTAGCATCCTTATCAAAACAACACGGAACTACCTTACCATCCCACGTTATGACACATCCCTGCCACATTCTCCAGCAGTGACTTAGTAGTCCGTTTTTGATCTTATACGTCAGTCCTTTTTTCTCGTACCGAGAGTACTTAGGATTCTCAGGCAGTAAGTCACTTCCTTGCTCGAAGTTATATATCTGTGCAGTCTTCAGTGCCAGATGATCTACCCCCACTTCCTTAGCCAGCTGCTGTATCTCCTCTATCTCTCCCTCATTATGCCCAAAAACTATAAACTGCCATATAATAAAAGGAGTCTTACTACCGGTAGCTTTCTTCCATTTTACCATATTCTTAGTACCGTCTAATACCTTATCCAGCTTACCACCTATCCTATACTTCCCGTAGCTTTCTTGGCTCACACCGTCTATAGATATGATCAGTCTACTCAGTCCACTTTCTATCGTCTTTTTGCAATTAGCATCTGTAAGGTAATGAGCATTAGTACTCGTAGCACTGTATATGTTATGCTTGGTAGCATAGCTCACCATGTCCGTAAAGTCTTTATTGAGATATGGTTCCCCTTGGAAGTAGTAGGTGATATAAGTGAGCTGCTTATGCAGCTGATCTATCACCTTCGTATTGATCTCTGGCTCCAGCATTCCTATGGGTCTACTAAATGCACGTAAGCCACTAGGGCACTCTGGGCACCGCAGATTACAACTGGTAGTAGGCTCTAGCGAAAGTGAAATAGGCAGCCCTATATGGTAGTTTTTTTTGGTGATTTTACTGATATGATACGATACGAATATCTTTACCGCATTCCATAACCTTCTAGGCCTCAGTGTATTGAAGTAGACTAATCCGTCTATGATTTGAGCTTTATTATACATTGAACTATCTAAATGAGGCTCGCTCTTTTCCTGTAAATGACTGTACCCACTACTAGGGTAAAAATAAGTGGTACCGCGGCTAGAAGCCAACCAGTAAGTCCAACGCTGTGAAAATAAAATGTACCAATAATGGAGAACAGCATGCCGCCGATCACTAGATGAGCACCTACTCGCAAGCGTCTGCGTAAAAACACGCTGCCTAGCAGTGCTATGAATGCTCCTATACCCTTAAACATTGAGCTTCGCTTATATCTATCTTCTGTAAGGTACACATCTACATTTTCTACTAATGAATCATATACTGCATCCGTATCCGAAGGTCCAGATACCTTTCGCTGGTCCTCCATAGCGATATCTATAGACTCTCTGAAGACCGTAATCTCCTCTGGATTCTGGTATGAATTATAATTACTCACCACCATAAAAGCAGTGAAAAAAGTGAGTACAAATCCACCTATGGCATATATCGTGCGTGATGCTCCCATTGGTGTACAAAGTAAGCACAAAAAAAGAGCTGCGGTGGTAGGTCTTTGGGTATTTATATTTCAACAACATAAAATAAGTATAGTAACTCCGCTAGTTCGGATACAAGAACCTTATTCGGTTTGCTCTATACTTTTTAGGAGTAAGAACATGAAGATTTAAGCGAAGCGGAAATTCTTGCTTTTTCTTAGTGACTTAGTGTTAAGTTTTTGTAAACACGCCTCAGAGGCCTGTTCTTGCCAGCCAACAATCATGAAAATGATCGCTCACCATACCCACAGCTTCCATATATGCCATACAAGTCTTGCTGCCTACGAATTTGAATCCTTCTTTTTTTAATGATTTGCTCATAGCATCGCTCTGTGGTGTAGTAGCCTGTACGTCTGCCGCAGACGATCTCTGTATTACTAAAGTCTGGTAATCGGTAAACTGCCAGATATACTTATCAAATGTGCTATTATCAGCTTTTAGTTTTAGGTACTGTTTCGCATTGTTAATGGTGGCTTCTATCTTACCTCTGTGGCGAATAATTCCAGGATTACTGAGCAATATTTCTATCTCCTTCTCTCCATAACCCGCGATACGCTTCGCATCAAAATTATCAAAGGCCAACCGGAATCCCTCTCGCTTCTTTAGGATGGTATGCCAGCTGAGCCCCGTTTGGAAGGTTTCTAATATCAAGGTTTCAAACAAGATAGCATCCTCATGCACGGGCACGCCCCACTCCTCATCGTGGTACTTTATATAAAGTTCATCTTTGAGACACCATTCGCATCTTTTTTTGCCGTCTTGTGGGTCGTAGGTTACTTTTGACATATCGCTAATGTTAGAAACAAATAACGACATAGATTTTACCACGAACAATGAAATACCCATGAGTGAGGTGATAGCTCAGATGGAAAAGGAAATATACAGTAGTGGTGTGCCTCTGAAGCACTATACGAAGACTATCAGCACTAGTCCACACGACTTGATAGAAGACCTAGCCACATTCATCAAGCTAATAGATAGCGGTACACACGTACAAAACCTTTTTTATCGAGTAGATATAAATCCTGCTAAAAAAGACGACAAACTGCCTTACTACGATGCTCTAGCCACCCTAGCCTGGAATCGTGTTTTTCAGAAGGTGTGGTTTAGGAAAAATTTTAAGGGGTGAGGGTTATTCGCTTTCCTATAAATACTTATTCATCTCGGTCGATGTAGTCTCCGTCTGGAACTTTTAATTCAGAACCAATCTTCAGATTTGGACAGTCATCATTGCTCAAATTATCAGGATCTGTACTTATTCCATTTCCATCTTCACAGTATTCTTCAATTAAGGCTTCATATTCTGTAGTTGAAATACCATTATTCTGTGGTGGACAGTCTTGTGCTATTGCACTGATATATATAGATGCAAAAAGCATCATGGATATTATTTTTTTCATATTTCTTCTTTTAATTGTTTATTCTACTCTTTCTCCTATGAATTCATATTTTCGAATGTAAG
>Ga0222644_1000390_pt1 | contig 14652 bp, 21 predicted proteins | sample AntAcemetagen291_FD_179800 | JGI IMG/M metagenome (GOLD analysis project Ga0222644, IMG submission 179800) | Saline water microbial communities from Ace Lake, Antarctica - #291 | ecosystem: Environmental > Aquatic > Non-marine Saline and Alkaline > Saline | place: Antarctica: Ace Lake...
TTAGTATCCTTTCGATTATAAGATAATCCTACACCAAGGGTCTGACATTTTGTAGGGGAGTTTGTAGGTGTTCTTAACCTTCTTCTTAAATGCTTTTTCTTGATCAAAGTGTGCCCGGCAAAAAATACGGCAAATGTCAAGCGACACGCCGTGGGAAAATAAACTATTTAGTTTATCTCGCCATATGCTTCGTAGCAATTTACGCAAGCGGTTTCACCTTCAACCTCTACAGTTGGAACAGTGTTTGAACATATTTCGCAAAATTTGAAATCAATCATTTTTTACTTCCTTTCTTTTATTTCTTTATCTTTATTTATACTATTAGTCTATACCATATCTCCCAAAAGTCAAGTCGACACGCCGTGTTTGGCGAAAGTTCTTTATAACAAAACGGTAACGGTTATAGGCTACCTAGACGGCTTGCAAAGTCTTCGTTCCAGATCCAGTTCCAGGTGTAGCCTAGTGATGCAACCCTAAGCAATAGGTAGGCTAGGTAAGCTGTACCTGCTAGGCAAATGGCGTATACGCTAATTCTTTTTGACTTTGTCATTTCTTTATCCTTTGTTTGTATATCTATAGCATAGTGCATAGGTGAGACATTATCAACATGACACGCCACTATTTTTTTATAGGCCAGGTAGCAAACATTACTAACAACACAATAGACACTAGAGTTATAGCTATTGACACTATGGTTAGGTTATCCATCGATTACCATCCAAGACACGATACCGCCCTTGATGTACTGGTCAATACACCAGTTGACTACATTGTCATAGTGCTCTGGAGAGTATGCAGGGGTAATTGTTGTACCGTCATTCAATTCTATTTCTACTATCATTAGCTTATCCTTTTCTTGTTGTATGTTTATCTTAGTACTAGGGTCAGACAGTTTAGAATGTCTTGCTAAGCTGCAAGTCTATCCACCTAAGCCAAGCTGCACCTACTGGCTTATTGCCAGACTTGATGCCCGCTAGGACTGTTGAGTAAAACATTTTTTCTTCTTTATTCATTCTTGATTTCTTCATAGTTCTACCTTACCATAGGGGTCTGACATTTTAGATGGACTCATTACTAGTTACCATTAGGATGGTATAGCCCATCCCCTCAAGCTTAGCAATAGCGTTATCAACATTATCCGCTCTTGCACTAAAGCTAACCATTGAGTCATTTTCTTTGCTAACAAAAATATTCTTCATTTCTTTATCCTTTATCTTTCTTTGTATAGTTACACTCTACAGGATAGACATTCAAAAGTCAAGCCGACACGCCGTGTATTATGTAACAATTTGGTAACGCTCCAGGGGTTTAGAGGCCACTACATATAGTGGTCATAAGGGCATTAGACCACTAGGACCCGCCCACGATCGAAAATTTGTCAAGTCGACACGCCGATGAATGGAAAAAAAAATACCCCTATTTTTCTGGGGTATTCATTTCGGTTACAACACTAGCAATTCCAGCAATAGCGTTGTCATAGTCCTCCCAAGTATCAAAAGTGAGCGTTATCATTATGTTACCAACCTCTCGTTGAACCTAGGGTGTTAGCCATTACCATTAGACCGCTAATGTATTTGATTTCACTATCGCTAGGGTCATTATTGACAATTGACAGCATTGTCTCAATTTCCACCTCGATGTCTGATAGTGACAGAGTATCCAATTCTTTGAATCTATTCATTTTACTTTATCCTTTCTAAGATACTAAAAGCTTACCACTAGGGTAAGACTTTATCTAGTTACATTCGCCGTAAGCGATGTAGCAGATTTCGCAACATTCCTGTCCGAAATCCTCAACGAACACCTGTGGTGTTGCATTGGAGCAAATCTCGCAGAAACCTACGGAGGTTGAAATTGAATCTAAAAACATTTTTTATCCTTTCTATGTTTCTTTATCTATACCTAAAGACTATACCCTAAACCTCAAAAAGTCAAGTCGACACGCCGATAAACAAAAAGATTTATCCTACAAAGTTTTAGCCATTCCTTTGTAGGTTTTCTACAACCTGGCAGGGGTGCATTACTTTATAGGGCGTACGGGTCAATTGTTTTTATGACGCCAGGGGTGTGCGGACTAACAATTGGGAATATTTTGCTGTGAGTGCGTATCATACAACAATAAGAAATATTCAGATTTTGCTAAATATAGATTTTTTCAGATTTTGCCTTATATCATACATATTCAGATCTGTCAATATTTGTATTATAACAATTTGATAACGAAATGATATATATTATAACAATTTGGTAACGAAATGACATATATGGTAACGTTTTGGTAACGATTGGGTATATTTAATAACAATCTTATAACATAGACATATAATGCAAGGTACATAACCTTGATCTGATATAATTAGCTATGAAATGTCAAGGATGTGGAATAAAAGGAAAGCCTTGTGAATGTGATTATGGATTATAATTTAATATAAGTAAACCTTATCTAAATATTATAGACTATAAGCATATATAAGTCAAGCACAACCTATTTTTTTATTTTTTCAGGTACAAAGTCATCTCTGATGGCTTAAGCATCAATCACCATTTACCTATAGGACAACTAGCTTGCTTTAAACTACTCTTAAGTTTCATAAAACAACCACACTTCTTACACTTAGCTAATCTCTTATTAAACCATGGACAACCATTGCATATGGCCAAACGTTCTTCTATCAAAGCTTTGTCGCTTCGAGGTTGTCTGGGATCAAAGATGTCACTAAATTCTACGTCGCCATTGTCTTTCAATAGGTTCTCAATTCTTCTATATGTCCATTATATCAGGGATAGTTGCTATTATAAAAAGCTTTTGAGATATTAACCCCGTATCGTATTTGCTCACAGGCGTAAGCCAGTGTTTATCATACGTATGTTGGGGTTGGGTGTCTCTTATCGCGCCGAACTAAATACCGAAAAATTAAAAAACGCGAGCTATAATTGTTGTATTATGAATGTTTCCGAAACAGCAGCTATGTGGCTAACACTAGTAGTATCAGTATCCACAATTCTTACAGCTTTTGGTCTCGGGGTCCGTTGGTTAGTAAAACACTATTTTCAAGAGATCAAGCACGAGTTAAAGACAAACGGCGGTACGTCCATAAAGGATCAGCTGAATAGACTCGAAGCGCGACAAGATAACCAGGAAAGCCTGGAAGCAGAAACCTATAAAAAGGTAGATCACTTGGAGAAACAAGTTGACAAGCTTTATGACAAACTAATCACATATCTGGGAAATAAAAAATAAAGTTCGATTTTATATAATTATATTTATATTTACTTTATTACTATTATACTATAAGATATATATCTATATATAAACTATATATAAATAAATTCAATAAACTATATAATAGTTAATAAGAATTAATATATATAATAACAAACAACAACCTTTCATATGGTAGCACACTTTGATACCTTGTCAAGTCTTTTTTTAATAACAATATTATAACGATTTATGTTACATAGAAGAATATCGAATAAAGTTCTATTCCTTGATTATTTATTGAATAATATTCTGTGAAGAGCTATATAACAAGTCATTTCTTCTATTACCTATGGTATACTTAATATTAGCTGGTACCTGGGATGTCTCTCATACCCACCCTCCTGGGTACCGGCGTCTGTCCCGCAAATAGCTACTTCTTTTTTAATTAATAGTGTTATACTGTAGTACATGTCATCAATTTATTCTCCCGAAATGCTAGGCGCTAATCCAGCGTTTCTTAATTGGAGTGTCGTTAGGGGAGATACATCTCCTCTAAGAATTGAATTCTATGAAGCTGACGAGGCTACCCCCTACGACATGACTGGATGGACTTACAAAGCATCCGCATATGACCAAAAGGGCGAAGTTTTAAATGAGCTAGACGTTGTTGTTGGAGAAGGATACATAGAGATCACTGCATCTGCCGCTGTTACTTCAGCGTGGGGAGCGGGTTACAATAAAATTGTTGCAGAGTTACCCTTCGATATACAAGTTACCATAGACACAGAGGTAATCTGGACACCCGTAATCGGAACAATCTCAGTCATCGGAGATGTCACAGGGAGCGGTGTCTAATGGGTGCAAAAATAAAGATTATACCAGCCCCAGGGTCAGCAGGCCCCGACGGACCTCTGGTAATGACAAAGTTTAAGATTGTACCTTTTCCAGGACAGCTTGGAGAGACTGGGCCACAAGGACTCCAAGGAGAAACTGGCCCAACAGGTTTAGATAGTACTGTACAAGGGCCACAAGGCCCAGAGGGACCACAAGGCAACCCAGGGTTAGATAGTACGGTACCAGGTCCAACAGGGGCTGACAGCGTCGCTGAGGGCCCGCGGGGACTCCAAGGAGATCCGGGCATCCAAGGGCCAATTGGCAATACTGGTGCAACGGGTATTACTTGGCAAGGCTTATGGGACTCATCCACAGATTACGTAAACAACGACTCAGTTTTTAAAGATGGAGCCTCTTGGTTTGCTTCTGGAGATCCCGCTGTCGGAGAGGTTCCAGCCTCAAATGCCGAGCACTGGTATCCGCTAGCTCTTCAGGGAGTTCAAGGTATTCAGGGGTTTCAAGGCCTTCTGGGTGAGAGGGGCCTAACTGGTGAAGATAGCATAGTAGAAGGGCCAGCTGGCCAAGATAGTACCGTAGAAGGTCCGCAGGGCATTCAGGGTGTCCCAGGCATCAGTGTTAGTGAGATCTTTACGATAAAACAAGCTTCCGTAATGATCAAGAACCAGAGAATATACTCAGATCTTAGGAGGGAATCACAATGACAGCAACAGAAGACGCTATTGCCGATCTAATCTCCAGTACAACAGAATTACTAGATGCTGTAAACTTTTCAAAGATTAGCCTTCAATCTGATATCTCAGCAGCGGTAGTTATTTCGGAAAACGCTTCACAAGTTCCGCTTGTGGACATAGCCACAAATATGATTACTACTCAAGCTATGTTTGTGAATTACATAACTGGAGGAAACTAATGACTATTGAATCATCAGTTGCAGCATTAACAGATGCAACAACATTACTAACAGGAGCTGTTGCAGCTCAGCAAACGTCCATAGAAGCTGCGGTAGCTCAGTTCTCAGACATCACACTTATCGTAAACAGCCAGCTAGACAATGTAGACAACACTTCAGACACAGATAAGCCTGTGAGCGATGCTACAGTTACAGCTCTAGGACTTAAGCAAGATACCTTAGTTGACGGACTTAACATCAGTACCGTAAACGGACAATCCCTTATGGGTGGACAGCCTCTTGTAATCCAAAGAAGTGCAACATCCCTAAGCTTTGTCTCCTACGAAGATCGTGGAGGTCTAAGGAGTCTTTCTCCACAAGCCGACGATTCAGTGGTCATTGAGGGCTTGGGGCTATTCATGTTTGTAGACTCACAGGATGAGCCAGACGATGACGAAACATCCTTTAACACAGAATTAGGACAGTGGTTGCTAACTGCAATCGCCTACGATTTATACGAAGCTATGGCCTTAGACGAAGCAGCCATACGTGACGAATTAGATGAAGACGAACCCCTGAGGTTCGAAGCTTACTTACAATCAACAGGAAGATAAATAAAATATGCCATCACTAAGATCTATAAGACTCCTCAACTCAGTTGAAGGTGGAACAACATCTGGCGCAGAGCTAGAAGAATTTTTATCAGAGCCAAACGGCGGTCGCTTAGCTGAATTTAAAGTTTTGCTGTCCATGAGAGGACAAGCTAGGAGAATTGCAGCTGGCCCCAATACGATAACCGCTATTATCGCAAGCCCAACTGCTACACTGTCAGTGTTTGAGCTAGCCTCTCCTCAAAGTTCAGCAACGGCTTTTGCCATCACAGAAAGCGCAGCAGCAATGAGCGCTGTTTGCCTGAGTGCTAGCGCAATTACTGCAATCTTCGCAAACCCAACATCAAAGGGACATTTTGTTACCAGTCCAAACCTAAGCAACCCAAATGCTAAGAATGCCATTGCGGTTTTGGCTGGTTTAGTTCCAGGTACTTTTGCAGACATTGAAAGCTTAATTGCCGACGCTCAATCCCGTGCTGCAGTTATTGACAGTGATAAGGCTATGAACGTTCTTGTCTCAAATAATGCCGCAGTTCAGGCAATTGCAAACAGTGCAACCGCAATAGACGCAATCACTAATGATGTCAGCTCGTTAGACATTCTTATTACCTCCGAAAACGCAATGTCCATAATTGCTGCTAGCGATATAGCAATGAATGAGCTAAAGCTTAGCGCCTCGGCTGTAGCAAAAATAGCAGCAACTCCTTCAGCAATTAAGGCTGTGTTTAGTCAGGAGGACGCTTGGGAGATATTCAAGTCAAGCAGCTACTTCGCTGACAACGCAGCAAAAGTTATTGTTAACCTAGCTGGCCTAACTGGTACCCTTACAACCGTAAACGGAATTATCAATAATGCATCAGCCCTTACTTTGGTTGCAGGTAATGCTGGAGCCATGCAGGCACTAGCTGCTGTCCCTGCAGCACTTACTCACTTAGCCGAAAGTCCAAACTTCTCAATCATAGCTAACTCTGAATCTGCGATGGCATTGTTGACTCCAACGTCTGCAATGGATGGCTTCTTTGCCAACGCCGATGCACTGGCTGCAATCTTTGATTCAAGTGGTGCGAAGAGTGCTGTATTCTCTTCCAACAACTCCCTTGCAGCTCTGAAGGCCAATGAGTCTGCTCTCGATTACCTAGGAACAATTGCATCCAGCACTTTCTCTACTACTGTACCAAACTCTGCTGGAGCTCAGTTCAAGCCATTCGGAGGAGGAGTTCCTGCCAAGGTTCTTATCCTACGAGTTCGTCAAGCAGGTATTGGAGCCATTCCTGCAGGATTCCAATTTCAGTCTGGAGGAGGAGCTCCATCCTTCGGCGAGGACAAGTTAAACGTCGTAAACGTTGCTGGTGTAGCTGCCTTAAGCGCCGTCTACGGCGGTCTACCACACGTTGCTGCCTACTCTGACCTAGAGTATGACTGTGTGACTCCAGGAGTAATTGCCATTACGGCTGCTCCAGGTATACAGTATGTAGATATGACCTAACATAAAGGAAAACATAAATGCCAAAAATTAAAATAGTTCCATTTCCTGGATCTTTAGGTCTAAGAGGCCTGGTAGGGGCACAGGGTCAGGCTGGGGCAGACGGTAGCGTTAACTCCCCGTACACACCATCTGAGTCTTCAGACTGGCAAAGCCCCCAACCAGAAACCATTGCGAGTGCACTTGACCAGATAGCCGCTAGGCTTTCGGTAATAGAGCAGTCTTAATCTATTCTTTCTATTTAGCAACATGATGCTTGGGATTGCTAAAGATAATAAAGAAACACTTGAATATGCTATAATGTATTTAAGTAAAGGAGTCAATCATTAGTTTTCCCGGGACATATAATTTCTCATATTACAAGGGCGATACCTTTGAATTTAAGATATACCCCAAGAACAGCAATCGTAGTGCCTACGACTTATCAACCTATGACCTAAGTAATATCATTCCTGGCGGCGGTGCAAACTTTGTAATTTCAACCTCTAGGGGCCCCACCGGAGTTGGAGCAAAAATTACTTGCGTTGCCACCATTTCTTTGGCAGATAACTCTATAACTTGCACCATATCCCCAGCCTTGGGAAATCAAATGAACGCCAACACTTCTTACGTTTACGACGTTGAAATAAGTAAGGGGAGTGGTGGAACAGTCTTTACTTTGCTAACTGGTAATATTTCTGTAACAGACCAGGTATCAGGAGCGACAGCCTAATGCCCGAAGTTGTCATCAGTACAGATGACTTGGTTGTTTTGGGTGGTCCAGCATCCATTAGCTTAGATCTAGACGTTGGGGCCACTGGTACTAGAGGAAGTTACATCTTTACAGATGTCGGAAAGCCAACTAGCGATCAGATATCTTTGTCTCCCCTGCCACTTGTTGGAGACCTATACATAAACATAAACCCATCAGACGATGAATATCTTTTTCTTTATCAGTACAAGATTGTTAACGGAGTAATAACCTGGGCAAAGGTTCTTAGACTTGTTCCTAATACAGTTTTGTTTAATCCATTTTTCAAGTTTATAAATGGAGAAGCCTATACTCCCGTTCTCTTGAACAACACTTTGCTTTTTATTAGAGGGGTTATTTTTTCCTTGTTTGCAGGTGGTCTAGAGAATGAGCAATTGGAAACTCTAGACGCTAGAGATTTGAATATCCAAATGAGGGTAAACGGAGATTCACCAGTTATGTCAACTTTTATCATAGAAGACATAAATACAACATTTACTGGTGTCACTTATATTGTTGCAAACACCGGATCTGTTGTTCAGGACCAGACTGTAGCCCTAAACCAAAGATACTTGTTAGCTAGATTGACAATAGCAGAATTTAACGCAGGCACGTCAGCCGTTGAGCTTGTGAATGGATACCGAAAGGTAGATTTTCTTGCAACAGTCGGAGGACGGACAGAAGTCGTAATAGACATATCAGAGGTTCAGGTATACAGCTCAGACCCAGCAGACGCAATTATTATAGCAGGATCTGCAGTGCCATTCCCCGGTGGAATAACTGTTCCAGGTAACACCCTGGTATATGGAGATAAGATCGTTTATTTGGCAAACAATAATACTGAAATTGTCGGTCTTGATTCTGGCACAGAGTATTTTGTTGCCTACGTGGAAGACAGCACTGTAGTCCTGAGCCCCGACGGGGTAAACCCAGTGGTATTCACGGATGACACACTTGTCAAGACCCACTCAATAATAGACCTAGGAGGCGTAGAGATAAATGTCTGAGCCAATTAAACCAAACCCAACACCAATATTTTATAATACGATTATTCCTAGCCTAACTGATGATGCAAACATCCAAGAAGCTTTAAGGATGTATCACTATGGAACCCCAGACGGGACTATTCCTGACGATTCGGCGAACCCAATTAGGTCAGAGTCTATTGCTAGTTATTTAAATAATCTGCAATCAGATATCAATGATTTTGGGATTGGGTCTTCTTACTCTATAACAGAGCCAACGGATCCAGAAGATGGTTTTATCTGGATGGATGGATCTTCTTCGGCTTCTGTTCTTTTAGGCACGGTTGCCATTTATCAAAATGATGCCCCCGTTGGAGTTTTTGTAGATGGCAATATCTGGGTAGATAAGGACTCATCTCCTTTAACAATGTACGTATATGACGCAGACACTCAATCCTGGAAGGCAATAGGTTCATAATGTCAACCATTAGTAATATCGGAAAAATAGCATACGTTTACGATGCAGCCTCAGACACCTGGCACCCAGTGGCAGGAATGACAGACTCTTCTTCAGACTTTTATTGGACAGGAGATCACTCATTTTCTGGAGCTGTCTCTGTTGACAACTCTTTCGACATAACCGGAAACTCCTTGCTTAATGGATCTTTAAACTTTTTTACATCTGAAGCACAAAGAGACACAGTCTTAACAAGTACTAGCAACGGTAAGTTTGCGATGGTTGTAGGTATTAATGCCGTGCAGCCACAGTATTATTATAACGGTCAATGGCGGCTGTTTGGAAGCAATGCCTTTTTAGTAGAGAGATCAGCCTCTCACACTTTGCAGATATCAGACGCGGGAAAGACCATAGATATAACCTCTCCCAACTCAGTAGTGATAACAGTTCCCAAGAACTCTAATGTGGAGTTTCCCATTGGATCTCAAATAGCTTTTATTCAGTCAGCTGCTGGTCAAATCAGTTTTGTTGGGGAAGCTGGAGTCCCGACATCCGTTATTATAAACAGCAAGAACAATAACAAAAAGACTTCCGCCCAGTTCACTCAATCCTTGCTTGTAAAAAAAGCAGAAAATACGTGGTACCTATTCGGCGACCTAACGGCGTAAGGCAAAAGCTGTGCTAGGAATCGGAGGAAAGTTTACGGGCTCAAAGGGTATGGTAGCAATGCCAGACTTATCTAACAGGACTCCAGAAGAAGCTTTTAGCCTTTTAATACAAGCCGGACTGCTCAGAAAGTCTCTTGGCTCATCCGGAACATCAAATTCATCTTTAAGCAATAAAACTTTTGGACAAAGTGTTTCTGCAGGGGCATTGGTTGACTATGAAACGCAGATAGATTATAGCTACTATATTTATACCGCACCAGCTGCCCCATCTGCCCCACCGGCTCCCACTCCATATTTGTCTGGTGGAACATATCTTGTGATTATAGAAACAGGTTTTGAATGCTCCACCGGAGGCTGGAGTGTTCCTTTTGAAAAACGAGAGTATAGGACAGATTATTACCTAAACGGATCGCCAACTGGAAATTATATCGTAAACGTCTCCGACCAAATTCCATACTACACTGGTTCAAACGCTCAGAGGGATGGTGTTTGTGGATATGTAGCACCGCCACCACCCCCTGCTGCTCCACCTTGCTCGCCTAGTTTTAGCGTGGTAAGTAGCTGGACAGGATCCTGCAGCGGAGGAACCCAGCTGACGGCCACTAGATACAGAAACAGTTGCACAGGGGCTGAAAATGTAGTGTCTGGGTCTCAGTCTTGTTGTACCCCAACTACTCAATTTGTTAGTAGCTGGTCGGGATCTTGCGTAAATGGCGTCAGGGCATCTGCTGTTAGATACAGGAATAGCTGCACTGGGGCAACTTGGGTTTCTAATTCTTATGCAAGCTGCGGGCCACCGCCAGGGGCGCAATAGGATTAAACTAGTAAGAAGGGCAAGGCATGTCAGGAAAAAACGATAAAAAAATATTTGCATTTATAATAAACGGAGAAGTTTTTCACACTATGACTATAGAGAAAAACCCTAATACCGAGGGGCTTATAGCAGGAATGCTGTCTAGCCCAATAATAGTAGATGCATCAGATGTAGAGGGGTTAGAGGACTACCCCTTCTGGAAATATGATGAAAAAGCAGAAGAGTTTAGAAGAGAAGAAGGTTGGGTTCCTGCAGAGCAAGGCCCAGACGATGATTATGAGGTTGAGTAATGTCAGAAGACTTGAGTGCTTATCAGCAATGGAAAAAAGACCTAGGAGATGCAAGGCCTTGGGATTTTGTAAACCCCAACACAGAAAAGGTCACTAAGGATGTGGCTCAAGAAAGATACGACATCTGCAAAGGATGTCCGTTTCTTCTAGCAACAAGTCAGTGTTCTAAGTGCGGATGCTTTATGAAGCTAAAGGTAAAGCTTGCTCATGCAGAGTGCCCTATTGGCAAGTGGGGTAAGGTTAGCCAGGAAACTGTTTAGCTAGATTCTTTGCATCTTTATAGGTTGTCCATGCTTTCCAAGAAGTTCCCCCATCAGAAATGTTAAAGGCAACTCTGGCATTTTCTCGGGGGTCAAAAAGATCCTCATTGCTATTTAGTGAATGTTTCTTCAACCTAGCGGGACCTAGTCCATCGATCATGTTAATTTGAAACAGACCATAAGAGTTATCCCCCGTAGATCTGTTCTGATTGTGAGCGTCAGGATTAGAGGTAGATTCTTTTATAACAATCGCCCAAGCCATTCTTAAGCCATTTCCAGAAAACCCCACTTCCTTTAAAACCCGTACAAGTTCGTTGTTAGAAAGAGGCTGGCTCTTACGGGTATCTTCAGGAATATTAACCTGTAAAACTTCCTGGTAAGTTGCCCCAGATAGGGCTAAAGCCTTGCTTTCGTAAACTATTTGCTGAGCAATTTGCTTTTCTTGAGCGGAAGACACCATGTGTTTCATAATCCCAGAGGAAGTCTCTAGTGCAATATTAGCGGGAATGGCTACAAAGACATCATCCTGTTTAATCTCAGAGCTTGTACAGCTCACGAGTATTACGGTTGCAGTTCCTAGCATAGCAATATGTTTTTTATTCATTTGCCTCTCCTAATAAAAAAACACCTTTTTTAAGGGTGTCTGGTTTTCGTTATACCAGTATAGCAGTAAATTACTAAAAATAAACTTAGCTATGTGTTACACTTGTCAAAGACTGTTTATCTTGTAATACTTAAAGGCAGATTAGAGCCAATTACCTGGGGTGCCTTACAACAAATATCTGGTATAATGATAAGTATAATAGGAGAGTTATAGCTCATGTCGTACACAAGAATTGTAAACCGTAGAGGACTTGCCTCAGAGTGGTCCTCCGTTAATCCTATCTTGGCATCTGGAGAAATAGGCTTTGAGGCCGACACAACTAAATTTAAGATTGGAAACGGAGCTTCTAACTGGGGAGCTCTTCCATATTACGAAACTTCATCCAGCATCTACACCCTGATAACTAATCAAATAATTGACTCTGCCCCTTCAAGTCTCGATACCCTAAACGAATTGGCAGCGGCCTTAAACGACGATTCCAACTTTGCAAGCACAGTTATTGGATTTCTTGACGATAAGGCAGATATAGATTCCCCAAGCTTTACTGGAACTGTAGACTTTTCTGCCGCAACAGTATCTGGCGTAATCCTGCCCATAAACTGGCTCGGGGCTTATGACAATGCTGAGAGCTATGCTGAAAATGATTTAGTAGAGCTAGAAGGTAGCACCTATTATGCTACCGGACCAAACTTAAACTATGATTCTGGGTATGCCCCAGCGCAGCCAGGGGCTGACTGGGAGCTTTTTGCGGCTGGAGCTGTAGCTGCAACTATCGAGGTTGGAGACGTTACTAGCGGAGCACCGACAGACCCACCATTAGTAACGAATGTTGGCACAGACATTGCTGCAGTTTTTGATTTTACTATTCCATCCGGAGTTCAGGGTATTCAGGGAGAAGCAGCAACGATTGCTGTAGGATCTGTTTCCGCATCCGATGCTGGAACTCAGCCTACGATTACTAACTCCGGTACAAATGGAGACGCGACCTTTGATTTTGTTATTCCACAAGGTCTAGCAGGATCTGCCACTGCGGGAACAACAACAACGGTTCCTGTGGGAACCCCCGCTTCTGTAACAAACTCTGGAGACACAACCAACGCTGTATTTGACTTTACTATTCCTGTAGGTATTCAGGGAGAGGCAGCCACAGTTGAAGTTGGGTCGGTAGCTACCGTGCCATCTTCAGATCCAGCAACGGTCGCTAACTCTGGAACAACCGGAGACGCTGTCTTTGACTTCGAGATCCCTCAAGGTGCTGCTGCAACGATTGAGGTTGGTACGATTGTTACCGTGACAAGCGGAACACCAGCTGACGTGACCAACTCTGGAACGCCAGAGGATGCGGTATTCGACTTTACACTTCCAGCTGGAATACAAGGTGTGCAAGGTGTAGCTGCAACTATTGCAGTTGGAACCGTAGAAACAGTAACTTCAGCGGATCCTGCAACCATATCTAACTCCGGTACGACCGGGGATGCAGTATTCGACTTTGAGATTCCTCAAGGCCTTGCAGCCAGCCTTTCAGTAGGAACTGTAACAACAGTAACAACAGGAAACTCAGCAACAGTAGTTAATTCTGGCACAGCAGAAGAAGCGGTATTTGATTTTACCATTCCAGCTGGACTAACTGGTATTCAAGGGCCTATCGGAGAAACTGGTGCTACTGGTATCACCTGGCAGGGGCCCTGGGAGGCTTCTGCGGACTACGTAAACAATGATGCAGTATTTTACGAAGCAGCCTCTTGGTTTGCATCTGGAGATCCTGTAGTTGGAGAAATACCCGACAACGCATCTGCTCACTGGTATCCACTTGCTTTGCAGGGTGCGCAAGGTATTCAGGGCGAGGCTGCTACCATATCGGTTGGAACTGTAACTACAGGTGCCCCACAGGACAGTGTTGTTGTCACAAACGTTGGAACCACAGGAAGTGCAGTATTTGATTTTGTTATTCCAAAGGGAGATACCGGTAGCATTGGAGCTCTTCAAGCCACATCTCCCATAGATTATGATTCAGTTAGCTCAACGATCTCTCTCGACTATGACTCTCTAGTCGTGGACGGCGGAACCTCAGATGTTCCACAGTCTTCCATAAACTTAAGAAGAAGTACAGCCGCAGAGTGGTTATCCGAAAACCCCGTTCTGGGATTAGGAGAGGCTGCTTTTGAGTCTGACACCAACAAGCTAAAAATTGGTGATGGAATTGACACCTGGGATTTACTTAGCTATGCATCAGGAGGCGCCTCTGTCGAGGTCGGGGATGCCCCACCTTCTGAGGTAGAGCCAAACACACTTTGGTGGAACTCCGATGAGGGTGTTCTTTACATCTATTACGATAACTTTTGGGTAGAAGCAGTTTCTGTAATGGTTGGGCCAACGGGTGCTCAGGGCAAGTTTTTGGTGTCAGGAACAGCCCCCAGTAGTCCAGAGCCTGGCGATGGCTGGTTCAATAGCACGAATGCAAGATTCTTTATCTACTATGACTCTTACTGGGTCGAAGCGGCAACCAACTTCAAGGGGGCTCTTGGCTCTCAGGGAATACAGGGCGAAACTGGTGTGGTATCTGCCGACTTACCGTTAAGCTATGATCCTGGTACAAGAAACATAAGTATTGACCTTTCATCTTACGATACTTCAACCGAGGTGGATAATAAAATCTCAGGCCTGATAGATGCCGCTCCAGGTACTCTGGATACACTAAATGAGCTTGCAGCTGCATTGGGTGATGACGAAAACTTTTCTACTACTGTGGCCACTTCAATTGGTCAAAAAAAGACCGAGGTTGTGTCCTCAATCGGTGTCAATACCTCCTGCGTAGCTGGAT
>Ga0222644_1000391_pt1 | contig 14638 bp, 24 predicted proteins | sample AntAcemetagen291_FD_179800 | JGI IMG/M metagenome (GOLD analysis project Ga0222644, IMG submission 179800) | Saline water microbial communities from Ace Lake, Antarctica - #291 | ecosystem: Environmental > Aquatic > Non-marine Saline and Alkaline > Saline | place: Antarctica: Ace Lake...
AGGTACATGTAGTTTAGAAGAAGTTTATCTCGATGATAGTAATTTAAACATCGTATCTATTATTGACTCTAGACTAATAAATTATCTTGAAATGAGATATATAGAACATAACCAATTTGATTAAAACAAGGAGTGACAAATGAGCGGAGACCACGACATAGATCAATACAGACATAAGCCTTGGGTTGGATTAACCGAGGGGGAAATGGAGCAGATTGTTGATAACAATACAAATTATAGAGAAGGCTACCAACTATGGTGTAGCGGTAAGGGTGTTGCTCAGGGAGTTGAGGATAAATTGAGGGAGAAGAACACATGACCCGCGATGACATTATTCGCATGGCAAAAAAGGCGGAGCTTCAATGCCACATGAATCTAAAAGAGCACAGCTTGGCTATTGAGGACTTGGAGCATTTTGCCGCCCTTGTCAGGGACGACTACAGCAACAGGTATTCACAGTTGTGGCGAGTGTGCATTGAAGATGTAGTCAAAGCAGAACGTGACGCATGTGCAAAGGTGTGTGACGAAATCGTGGCCCGTTACAGACACGCAGACGATGCTCCTGAGATGGTTGCCGCTAACTGGTGCGCCGACGGCGTGCGAGCAAGAGGTCAAGTAGAGTTAATTAAAAGAGCAGAGGATGCTTTTAGCCGGTCTGAACAAGCTCTGAGAGATAGGAGTAACACGTGAGCAGCGATCACAACATGAATCAACACGGCAACATCAACAAGCATTTACATAAGCCTTGGATTGGGCTGACGCAAATAGATGTTGATTCTTGGGATTTACCAGACCGCCCAACTGTTTTTGAGTTTGTACAGTTTATTGAAACCAAAATCAAGGAGAAGAACACATGAGAAGAGAAGTAATGAAGCAGGCGCTTTCGGAGTTAAAGAATGAACACAAATTTAATTAGACGTTTAGAAAAACAATGCTGGGACTATCAATCCAATTGCGTAGATGCTGAAAAGTTCACCCAGTTGATTGTGGCGGAATGTGTCACATGGGTCAATGACAATCTTGGTATGGTAGACGAAGAAGCTCGTGCAGATTTACTAAAACATTTCGGAGTTGAACTATGAGCGGCGGACATTTTAATTACACACAGTATCAATTAACTCAAATTGCTGACGACATTGAGCAATTAATTGTAGATAATGATAATGAAGAAAAGAATGAGTGGGGGGATGTTACAGGTCGTCACTATACAGCAGAAACTATTGCGGCATTTCAAACCGCAGTCGAGATGTTGAGGCAATCTTATACATATGTTCAACGGGTGGACTGGTTAGTGTCTGGAGATGATGGTGAAGAAGGTTTTCATACACGCTTACGAAAAGAATTAAAGGAAAAACACATGAGCGGCGATCACAACATGAATCAATACAGACATAAGCCTTGGGTTGGATTAACCGAGGAGGAGATGGAGCAAATTGTTGATAACAATACACATTATAGAGAAGGCTACCAACTATGGTGTAGCGGTAAGGGTGTTGCTGAGGGAGTTGAAGCCAAATTGAGGGAGAGAAACACATGAGCAAAATAACACTACTACCTAGGGATGTAGAGAAGATTAACGAGATTGTCGAACTAAACAACATTGTGTCTGACATAACAATTGAATGTGATAGCAGCTCAGGTATCGGGTCTATCATAACAATGAGTTGGGTGACAATATACAATGGTCTCTGTACTACGATGACTGTTGCTGTTGCCGATGAAAGTGAGTGGTGATGGACTATGAAGAGATAGGCGCTGAGATGCGTAATGAAAAGGATGCTTTAATACTGCAAGGGCTTGTTAAAGAGTTCTTTGATAAGTATTTAAATCGCATAGAAGAGAGTGATAGCGGTACTGAGTTCAGCCCCATTACACTTAGCTGTTGTAGGGTTATGATGTTAGAGCCGTTGAATGATTTATTAACAAAGATGGCAAAGCTGTCTGGTGCAAAGGCGAAGGTGACTTATGGAAATGAATGATGAAGGAACGGGCAACGTAACTCTATTACGTGATAACGTAGACGGCAGTGCTGTTTATCAGTTTGACTTTCCACCAGAGGCAGTGGTGGCCTTGACGCGGTTAGGTATACTCACTGCTATAAAAGCAGGCATTGGTGAAGCTAAAAAGCTAGCCCCTGATTATGAAGCTGACCTAGAGTTCACAGAGGAGATTAAAGACCTTGCTGAAGAAGCTGGGTTTAGTATGTGGGAAAATGAAAGCTGGAAGCCGGAGGGTGAGGTAGTGGACTGGGGTAGTAAGTATGACAAAGAGTTAGTTAAATTCTATCATTTGGTTAAAGCGATGTATGACAATTGAATCACTAAACCTATGGCACAAACGTGCCCGACCAGCGCCGACAGAAGAATCTTTTAATGTGCAGCTAGGCTGTCACCTTGAAGAGGTGGTGGAGATGCTGGCAACGCTATACATTTCAGAAGACGGTGAAGGTTTTGATGAGGCGTGGAACGCAAGGGTATGGCTAAATAGGTGTGCCGAGGAATTAAAAAGTGGAGAATATACAGCTACTATAAGCAATCGCAAAGAGTTGTTGGACAGCCTAGCAGATCAGATTGTTACAGCGGTAGGTGTTGCACATTGTGCTCAAATGAACATTGTTGCTGCTTGTGAGGAAGTTAACACAAGCAACTGGAGCAAGTTTGATAGCAATGGTATGCCAGACTTTGATAGCAACGGCAAGGTAACAAAGCCACCATCATATAAGCCGCCAAATTTAGATGGCATGTATTGAAAACTTGTGCTACACTACCAACAACCTACTGGGGAAGCCGACACCAAGCGGTAGGTTGTTTGTTTAAGGTTGATACTTGGGGCTACTGACAGATCAACCAGCGTGGGGACATAACCTCTAGAGCGCGTCAGGGAGACTACATCAAGTCTTAATAGTCTGGAGTGAAGAATAAGCAGGATGCACAGCTGCTACTCATGTGACCGTCACAGGCACTGGTGTCCGAGCTAACACAACATGTGGTGGCTTGGTGAAACTATGTCTGTGATAATTGTTTTTAATTGTTTTATTCTTTTAACTAAGAAGCTATGACCTTTGTCTCAACACATCATCCATGTGATAGCTGTGGTAGCAATGATGCTTTGTCTTATAACGAAGATGGTTCATCATATTGTTTCAGCTGTCAGGACTATCAACAATCAATTAACACAGAAGAGAAACAAAAGTTTATGTTAACTAAGAAACCATCTATTGCTACAGAAGCACAGATAAAAGAATTTAAACTAATGTTAGAAGGTAATAGTGTTTCTATTAGCGACAGACGCATTAGCAAAGCAACAGCAGATAAGTATGGTGTTGTTAGGAATGAAAACAAAATGTTCTTTCCTTACACTGATAGTGACAACACAGTTGTTGGAGCTAAGGTTCGTAGTGTTAAAGACAAGGAGTTCTTTATCGCTGTTAAAGAAGGTAGTGACTGGAAAACAGCTACACTATTCGGACAACAGCTGTTCACGGCTGGTGGTAAGTATGTCACTATTGTGGAGGGGGAGTTTGATGCGCTAGCAGCCTTTCAGATGTTAGGCAGTAAATACCCTGTAGTGTCTATACGTAATGGTGCAGGCTCAGCTCTGAAGGATTGCACTGAGCAGTATGAATGGTTGAATAGCTTTGAGAATATTGTTATTCATTTTGATGGTGACAAGCAAGGCAAAGAAGCAGCTACTAAAGTGGCTGAGCTTTTTGGTGTTAAAGCTAAGGTGTTTAAACCTGATGCCAATTACAAAGATGCATGTGACTGGTTGGCAGAGAGCAAGGAAGCTGCTTATGTGCAGCGTTGGTGGGGTGCTGAAGGCCATGTACCTGACGGCATTATTGCTGGTAGTAGTTTATGGGATGAAGTTTCTAAGCCTATAGCACAAGCAGACTGTTACTACCCTTGGGCAGGGTTGAACGATTTAACCTATGGCATTCGTAAGGGAGAGCTGGTGACACTGACAGCAGGTAGTGGCTTAGGCAAGAGTCAAGTGCTAAAAGAAATTGTGTGGCATCTGTTGAACCACAGCGCAGACAACATTGGATTGATGTTCTTAGAAGAGAGTGTTAAGAAGACAGCGCTGTCACTAATGTCACTAGCTGTTGACATTCCCCTACACCTTCCTAACGAAGTAGATGACACAGAGAAGCGCAAGGCTTTTGATTTAACATTAGGTACTGATCGTTTATATTTGTTTGATCACTTTGGTAGCACCTCGGTTGATAACATTGTTAATCGTGTACGCTACTTAGCTAAAGGCTTACAGTGTAAGTATGTAGTTCTTGATCACCTATCAATCATTGTGTCTGCACAGGATAATGCTGATGAACGTAAGGCCATTGATGAAATAATGACTAAGCTACGTATGCTGGTACAGGAGACTGGCATCGCCTTGTTAGTTGTTAGTCACTTGAAGCGTCCTGTTGATAGAGGCCATGAAGAAGGTGCAGCCACTAGCCTTGCACAGCTACGAGGCAGTGCTTCAATTGCACAGCTCAGTGATATGGTGATAGGATTGGAGCGTAACGGGCAAGCTGTTGACATAGATATACGCAACACCACACAGGTTAGGGTGCTGAAGAATAGATTCAATGGCATCACAGGACCTGCATGTCAGCTTAAGTTTGATCACAAGACAGGTAGGATGTTTGAGACAGTAGAAATGGATGAAAGTTTATGAAAGACATTGTTTATCTAGACATTGAAACCAACTTAAAGCATGATACCATATGGATGTGTGCTACTAAAAAGAATGGTGTGATGAAGATATGGTATGACAGCGAAGGCTTACAACAATACTTAGACGGCTGTGAAGTTTATGCACATAACGGCATAGGCTTTGACTACCCAGTGCTGCGTAAAGTGTGGGGTGTTGTTATAGAAGAGCAGTACCAGCGCGATACACTGGTGTTGTCTCGATTACATAACCCTGACATAGCCTTTGTTAAGACACCAGAGCCTGAAGAAGGTGTGGTTAAGAAGACTAAATCGTATGGTCCACATAGCTTAGGTGCTTGGGGCATTCGCTTAAGCATGTACAAAGGAGACTTTGACGACTTCGATAGTGGCTGGTCACAGGAGATGGAAGACTACTGTGCTAACGATGTAGAGCTACTAAAGATTTTACATAATCACTTGACATACGTACTCACAGCTGATGGCTTCAGCCAGCGCAGCATTGACATTGAACACGAGGTGGCAATCATTTGCCAAAGGATGCATGAGAATGGTTATCAACTTAATGAACAGAAAGCTCAGATATTATTGGCACAGTTGTCAGGCAGGATGGCTGATATTGAATATCAACTGCAAAGTGTATTTCCGCCTACTGTTATGGAAACTAAAACACCGCAATACTACCAAGTGGTAGCACCTGATGGTGTTCTTATCAAGGTAGACACAAAGGGTGGTGTACGTGATGAACTACGTAGGCTAGGCTATCCCCTTAAGCTAGCTAACGAAGCTGTTGCAGGTCCTTTAAAACAACGCTCAGAGCCATTCAATCCCGGCAGCAGGCAGCAAATTGCAGAGAGATTGATGGGTGCTGGTGTGAAGCTTACAGAAAAAACTGACAAAGGCAACTACATCATTGACGAGTATGTGTTAGATGGTATAGATGTGCCAGAAGCTAAGCTAGTCAGTGAGTATTTGATGGTGCAAAAGCGCATAGCACAGGTGTCTAGTTGGCTAGAGATGATGGATGATAATGGTAGGGTGCATGGCTCCATCATTACCAATGGTGCTGTAACTGGTAGAGCCACCCACAATAGTCCCAACATGGGACAGATTCCTTCCACGTCTAAACCATATGGTGCTGAGTGTAGGGAGATGTGGGAAGTGCCAAAGGGTATGAAACAAGTTGGTGTTGACTTGTCAGGTATTGAGCTGCGTTGTTTGTCGCACTACATGCAGGATGAAGAGTGGCAAAAGGTGTTGTTGAGTGGTGATATTCATTGGCTTAATGCTAAGGCTATGGGTGTTGCAGGTAAGGATGAAGTTTATGATGAGCATGACAAAGAGCTGAAGGCTAAGCGTAACAAGACTAAGACATTGACATATGGTGTACTGTATGGTGCTGGCCCTCAACGTGCTGCTGACATCTTCGGGTGTAGCAAAGCTAAAGGTAAGACAATCATTAACAACTTCATTGATAACACACCTGCGCTTAAGAAGCTTAAGGAAAAGATAGGTAAGATTTATAAGAAGTCTGGAGCATTACCCGGCTTAGATGGACGCAAGCTGCGGGTGCGTAGTGAGCATGCTGCATTGAATGTGTTGTTACAAAGTGCTGGTGCCATCATTGCTAAACAATGGTTGATAGAGATAACAAAGTCTTTGAAAGAGAGAGAGATATATGTTAAACTATTAGCATGGGTGCATGATGAAGTGCAGATAGAAGTTAGAGAGGAGGATGCTGAACTAGTAGCAGCATTGGTTATTGAAGCAGCGAAGACTGCAGGTGAAGCGTTTAGTTTCCGTTGTCCTGTTGATGCCGAGTCTCATATTGGTAACAACTGGAAAGACTGTCACTAAACCATTGTTTATTTATTTAAAAGGAAATTGAAAATGAGCGAAGTAGTAGAAGCAGTTAAGGTAAAAGGTAAAGTGTATTGGGCACAGCTTAATAAAGTTAACGACATGTCAGGTAAGTACCAAGTAAACATTGGTCAACTTAGTGCTAAGGCTGTAGATGCTTTAGAAGCTATGGGGCTGTCTGTGTTAGAGAAAGAAGACATGGGTAAGTTCATCACTTGTAAGAGTGACAAGCCCATTAAAGCTTTTGACGAAGACGGAGAGATTGGTAGTGACATTTTGATTGGCAATGAAAGCGAATGCAAAGCTATGATTAAGGCTTACGATTGGACATATAAAAACAAGAATGGTAAAAGCCCCAGCCTTCGTAAGCTTGTCATCACAAACCTGATTGAGTATGTGGGTGGTGATAAGATGGATGATGACGAAGACATCTTGTAAGACATGGAAGCGCTTATCGATACAGACATAGTCTGCTACCGAGTAGCGTTTGCCTGCAAAGAAGAAAGTTTGTCATTAGCTAGAAGTCGTTTAGACAAAGCTATTACAGACATTCTTCTTGCTGTGGATCACGACAGCCACTTCTATGATAGTTGGAGATTGTTCTTAACAGGTAGCAATAACTTCCGTCATGATGTGGCTGTTTCTTTTCCCTACAAAGGCAACCGCACTGCCCCTAAACCAGATCACTTAAAAGGACTACGAGCACATGCTGTTAAAGAATGGGACGCTATAGTATGTGAGGGTGAGGAAGCTGACGATGCTATAGGCATTGCATCAGCAACCCAGATAGACAGCTGCATCATAGCCTCTATTGATAAAGACTTGGACCAGCTACAGGGCTGGCACTACAACTTCAACAAGAAGCTACACTACTATGTAGACCAAGCAGCAGCAGAGCGCTTCTTCTATAAACAACTATTGACAGGAGATACTACAGATAACATCATAGGCTTGCGTGGTATAGGGAATGTCAAAGCTTTAAAACTACTGACAGAGGCTGTAACAGAAAAAGAGATGTATGATGTATGTGTAGCTGAGTATGCTGATAGAGACTTGGACGAAGCTAGAGTGTTAGAGAATGCTCGACTGTTATGGCTACGTAGATATAAAGAACAGATGTGGTTACCGCCAGAGGAATTATATGCATAATGACAACCTAAAACCTAACGATGTAGCAATGGTGCTACGTCCTAACTTAGACGAAGAAGGAGACTGGGATGGATCTTTTGTTATTCTTAATAGTGTATATGGTCCTGTAACAATGAAGCAGGATGATCTTGAATCACTAATGGGGCTGTGTGTACTGGTGTCATCAGTGATTCAATACATGGATGATGACCCAGAAATAGCAGAGAAGGTGATGGAAAACTTCTCTCAGAATTACGGACATACACAACAAGATATGGTAGCCACTGTAAATCGTATGTATGAAGGTGATGATGTTGATGAACTAACAGCAGACAGCTTCACTGTAGGAGGTGTTCAATAATGTTAATTAAGATAAGCTTAACAGCTGAGGCTGATAGAGACAGCACACCAGTGGACTACCTAGACCCTGAGACATTAGAGAATAGGGTTAAGGAAGAGATAGCAGCTGCTCTAAACAGCATGGACATTGTAGATATTGAATGGCATTTTGTTGACGTGGAGAATGACTTATAAACCACACATATTATGTTTAGAGATAGAGTTTTCAACAGTGGGCAGTGGACAGCTGCAAGGTTTAAAAGCTTTGTGGTGTCTGCTATACGCGCCTCCAGTAGACGTTGGCCTCCTAAGTATGAAGCGTTGAAAGAAGCTTTCACATCGAGGAAGACTAACAAAAAAACTGGTAAGATGGCTATGCACTATAGGTGTGCTGTTTGCACTGAACAGTTTGTAGCTGCTGATGTACAGGTAGATCATATTGAACCAGCTGTAGACCCCGTAAAAGGTTGGCAAGGATTTGATGTGTTTATTGATAGAATGTTTTGTGAGAAGGAAGGCTTTCAAGTTTTATGTAAGCCGTGCCACAAGACAAAGACTAACGAAGAACGAAAGGCTAGAAAGAAATGAATGGTATTAAATATGACAACGGTAAGCCAGACTACACACTGCTGCCTCTTGATGCTTTAGAACAGGTAGTGGAGGTGCTGACGTTTGGTGCAGCTAAGTATGACCGACACAACTGGAAGAAGGTGGACAACCTACACCAACGCTACTCTGCTGCTGCTATTCGCCATATAGTGGCATACATGAAACATGAGGACATTGATGAAGAGAGTGGTTACAGTCATCTAGCACACGCTATCTGCTGTCTGATGTTTATGTTGCAGGAGGATGCAGATAACATCAATATTGATGATCATATTTATTCTCAACAAGACTATAATAAGGCTAAGCCTATCGTATTCTTTACAGGTGAGGCAGCATTTCATGGGACAACAGCAATAATACATGATGTAGTTAATCATCCTAAGCTAGGTAGACAATCTGTAGTTTACACTAGCAAAGTGTTGTCAGGAAATCTACATGTATTTGAAACACTTAATACAATTTATCAGAAGATTAGTTATACAGAAGATTTGGAGTGGTAACATGAGTAATAAAGTAAACTTAGTATGGGTAACACCAGACGCTGAACGTCTCATTGCTTATATGGCCCGTGTTAGTAACCCTGCCAATCAAGATAACCCAAACAGTGAGAAGCTGTTGCAATATCTGATTAGGGAAAAGCACTGGTCTCCATTTGAGATGGTGAATGTATGTATGGAGATTGAGACAACCAGAGACATTGCTCGTCAGATACTCAGACATAGGAGCTTTTCTTTTCAAGAATTTAGTCAACGTTATGCAGTGGCTAATGACTATGCCTTGTCAGAGGCGCGTTTGCAGGATGATAAGAACAGGCAGAACTCGCTGCCAACTGAGGACAGGGAGCTACAGCGGTGGTGGGACGAGATGCAACGCACCTTAATAGCACAGGTTAGGGGAGTCTATGGCGCAGCTCTTAACAACGGCATAGCTAAAGAGGTTGCTCGTAAGCTGCTGCCTGAAGGATTGACAATGAGTAGGATGTATATGAATGGTACACTGCGTAGCTGGATGCATTATGTTGATATTCGTTGTGATGCTGCTACACAGAAAGAGCACCGATATGTAGCAGATAAATGTAAGGCTGTGTTAGCTAAAGAGTTCCCATCGTTGTTTAAAGGAGACAGTAATGTCTAAGCAGTTTTATATAGAATGTATTGACAGTGATACCAACGAAACAACAGAGAACATAATGTTCTTTGCTGATACGGAAGAGTTTTCTGCTAGTGTTGTGGTAGAATTTATGTCCCAATGTTTTAATAAAGAAGAAGACTGATGTTTATTTTAAATCGAGAAGCGTTGAAGACAGTGGATGATGTGGTAGATGTGTTAGAGTTATTAGGTGTGGTCATCATGAATGACCACCCATTAGCTGAAACACATAAGCGGTTGCTGATGGAATACGTACCACCACCAGCAGAAGAATCCTGATATAACTACCTTTCCCTCTGTGGCAACTTCGGTTGCCTTTTCTTTCCCTACAACATAATACAATAATGAAAATTGATTACACACGAGATAGTTTGTTTGATGCTTTAGGACTACAACGTCTTAAAGAAAGCTATATGATGGACAATGAGACCAGCCCCCAAGAAAGGTTTGCCTATGTATCGGAAAAGTTTGCAAGTAGCCCTGAGCATGCTCAAAGACTTTATGACTATAGCAGTCAGCATTGGCTCAGTTATAGCACTCCTATTCTTTCTTATGGTCGTAGTAAGCGTGGACTTCCTATTAGCTGTTTCCTCAACTATATGGATGATAGTGCAGAGGGTTTGGTTGAAAATCTATCAGAGACGAACTGGCTAAGTATGTTGGGAGGCGGTGTTGGTGTGCATGTAGGCATACGCAACAGCGATGACAAGAGTGTAGGTGTTATGCCACACTTGAAAATCTATGACAGCAGTAGCTTGGCCTATCGTCAAGGACGTACAAGGCGTGGTAGCTACGCAGCTTTCTTAGACATTAGTCATCCTGACATCATTCAATTCATTGAGATGCGTAAGCCAACAGGTGATCAGAACCTACGCACATTAAACCTGCATCATGGTGTTAACATCACTGACAAGTTTATGCACCTTATTGAAGCATGTATGAAGGATGGTGATGTTGATGATACATGGGAACTAATCAATCCATCTAATGGTGAAGTGGTAGATACCATCTCGGCTAAGTATTTGTGGCAGAAGCTGTTAGAGTTGCGTATGCAAACAGGTGAACCTTACTTCGTCTTTATTGATGAAGCTAACCGACAGCTACCACAGCACTTGAAAGACAAAGGACTATCTATCAATGGTAGTAATTTATGTACGGAAATTTTTCTTCCAACAAGTAAAGAACGTACAGCTGTGTGTTGTCTGTCTTCACTAAACTTAGAATACTATGACAACTGGAAGAACCATCCACAGTTTATTAAGGATGTGTTAGAGATGTTGGACAATGTGTTGGAAGTGTTTATCAAGGATGCACCAGCTGGTGTCATTGACAGAGCTACACATTCAGCCATGATGGAGCGTAGTGTAGGCTTAGGAGCACTTGGCTTTCATGCATACCTACAGAAGAACACAATTCCTATGGAAGGTGTGATGGCTAAGATTATTAACAATGAAATATTTAAGCACATCAAAACACATGCTGATAAAGCGAATGAAGAACTGGCTACGGAACGTGGTAGTTGTCCTGATGCACTTTCTTCTGGGCTTCATAAGCGTTTTAGTCATACAATGGCTATTGCACCTAATGCAAGCAGTAGTTTAATCATGGGCAACACTAGTCCTTCTATTGAGCCTTACCGCGCTAACGTATTTAGACAAGACACTTTGAGTGGAGCACATGTATATAAGAACAGATTTCTACAGGATGAACTACAACGCCTTGGCATGGACGATGATGACACTTGGGCATCAATCATTGCCAATGATGGTAGTGTGCAGCACCTATCTATTAACGATACATTGAAGGCTTCGTTTAAGACAGCTATGGAGATTGATCAGCGTTGGTTGGTAGAGCTAGCTGGTGATAGACAGAAATATATTGATCAAGGTCAAAGCTTAAATCTGTTCTTTCCACCTGACACATCCATCAAGTATTTACATACCATTCACTTCTCGGCATGGAAGAATGGACTCAAGAGTTTGTACTACCTGCGTAGTGATAAAGTGCGTAAGGCTGATAAGGTTGGTGCCGCTGTAGAGCGCAGAGCTATTGAAGATAATATTGATTTATCTTCTGTAGTTAACGGTGATAGTTGTTTAGCCTGCGAATGAACTACGATAGAATTTAACAGGGTATAAAAGTATAACGAAATGCGAAGGTTAGTAAGACTATCTTTGGTACGGTGGTTAGAAATAATCACCTGCCTTCACATCATTGCCAACACATGGCGACATTGGTAACAAAGGAATAACTAATGAAAAAAGATTTAACACAAGAGCGTAGTAGCTTCAAACCATTTACTTACCCTTGGGCGTATGACGCTTGGTTACAGCATGAGCAGAGTCACTGGCTACATAGCGAAGTGTCTATGGGTGAGGATGTCAAAGACTACCAAAAGAAACTAAATAAAGAAGAGCGTGAATTTCTATCAAAGATATTGCGCTTCTTTGTGCAGGGTGACTTAGACATTGGTGATGGTTACTACACCCATTACATCCCTACGTTTAAGCAGCCTGAGGTAAGGATGATGATGAGTGGGTTTGCTGGACGTGAGGCGTTACATGTAGCAGCATATGCTCACCTCATTGAAACACTTGGCCTACCTGAATCAACCTACAACGAGTTTCTAGAGTACGGTGAGATGGTGGATAAGCATGAGTATATACAAGGCTTAGACGACAAGCCTATGGCTGAAAAGATTGCTACCATCTCTGCCTTTGGTGAAGGCATGCAATTGTTCTCAAGCTTTGTTATGTTGCTAAACTTTGCACGTAACGGCAAGCTAAAAGGGCTGGGTCAGATTATCGCTTGGAGTCAGACAGATGAGTCTATGCATGCAGACGGTATGATTAAAGTGTACCGTGAATGGGTTAGACAGAATCCTAAAGAGTCTAGCTCGGATGCTATTAAAGAGATAGCTAAGAAGATGGTAGATCTTGAGGATGCTTTCATTGACCTAGCTTTTAACATGTGTACATTTGATGGGCTGACAGCAGAGGACGTTAAACTATACATTCGTTACATTGCCGATAGACGTTTAATTTCTATGGGTATGAAGGGAATCTATAAGATTAAAAAGAATCCATTGCCGTGGGTAGACGGTATGCTGGGTGTTACCCACACTAGTTTCTTTGAGCAGAAGGTGACTGATTACAGTAAAGGTGCTACTAAAGGAGACTGGGCTGATGTATGGGGAAAAGCTGCTTAAGTAGGCTATAATGAAAGCGTATGTGTTGTAATGATATATACGCTTTTTCTTTAACTAACAATCAGGAAACTAATGGCTACTCGTAATAAGCGACAATCAGTTGATACAGCAACAACAGAGACAGCTTCCCCCCCACAGCAACAACGTCTTAAAATTAAACTAAATGACATCTCCTTGGTCAAGCCTAAGACAGCTAAGCAAAAAGAGTTCTTTGATCAGTACCAACAAGGCAGCTACTTCGGTGCTTTGTCAGGTGTTGCAGGTACAGGCAAGACATACATTGCTTTTTATAAAGCTCTACAGGAAGTGATGGATAATACCAACCCTTATAAGAAGCTGGTAATTATTCGTAGCTCAGTTCAAAGCAGAGAGATGGGACACTTGCCCGGTGATGCCGATGAAAAGATGGGTATGTTTACAGAGCCTTATAAACAAATTGCTGCTGATCTGTTTAAACGTAAGGACGCATGGGATAGGTTGGTAGAACAAAACTATGTTGAGTTTCTATCTACATCATTCATTCGAGGCACAACATTTAACAATGCCATTGTGTTGTTAGATGAGAGCCAAAACTGTACCATGCATGAGCTAGATACAATCATCACTCGCATTGGTCATACATCTAAATTCTTTTTATGTGGTGACTACAGGCAGGTTGATTTGAAGAAGAAAGATGATAAGAGTGGATTGTTAGATTTCTTATTTATTCTTCGTAGCATGAAGGAGTTTATTGAGATTGAGTTTGGCATTGAAGATATTGTACGTAGTAGCTTAGTAAAGAATTACATCATTGCTAAGACACGCTGGGAAGATAATAAGGAGAATAAATAATGTCTATTAGTTATGGACTACGACAAGGTATTGGTTTTGATATTGAGTATAGTAATAACGTCTATCACGTTGTTGATACAGGAGATGATGAGGAAGAAATGATGGCCTTTGAAGGCATGATAATCAAACTACCATTCTGTTACATCTACTATGGGGACTTCTATACATTGGAGGATGTTCATTAATGGTAGAAGTTATTATCACAGGAGATATGCTGATAGAGGCCAGAGACAAAGCAGCAGAGATGGGACAGCTACGTAACTCCATCACCAGAGGTGCAGGCAATATAGCTGGCTTCCTAGGTGAAGCTATAGCACAGAAGGTGATGGGTGGTACATTAGCTAACACATATGAATACGATTTAGTAATGGAGGATGGAACCACTGTAGATGTTAAAACAAAGCAAACTTCTGTGAAGCCTCTTGAAACTTATGAGTGTTCTATCGCTGCTCTTAATGATACTCAAGAGTGTGACTACTACGCCTTTGTTAGGGTGAAGAATGATTTCACTGTTGGATGGTATTTAGGAGTGTATAATAAACATCAGTATATTAGAGACAGTGTGTTTATGAAGAAGGGTGACAAAGACCCTAGTAATGGTTATGTGGTAAAATCAGATTGTCATAACCTAGCAATTTCACAACTTAAGGGAGACATTAATGCAGCCAAAGAGACAACATAATGGGGAACGTTCAGCACCTTTGAAGATTCAATATGGTCAAGGTGCTTATGCTTTTAGTAGGGGATGGTTGAGGAATCAATATGATCCTGATACTGTTCAAGGTAAAGAATGGCAGAGAGGTTTTGATGCTTCATTCTTTGATAACCAAGACAG
>Ga0222644_1000393_pt1 | contig 14564 bp, 22 predicted proteins | sample AntAcemetagen291_FD_179800 | JGI IMG/M metagenome (GOLD analysis project Ga0222644, IMG submission 179800) | Saline water microbial communities from Ace Lake, Antarctica - #291 | ecosystem: Environmental > Aquatic > Non-marine Saline and Alkaline > Saline | place: Antarctica: Ace Lake...
ACCTCATTAAAAGTAACCGCATTTATACCCAAGCCACTTCAACTTGCAGGTTTTATTAGCACCTGAAAGTTATCGTTTATCCGACAGTTTAGCGTGTCAGCAATATCGGGGAGGGTCACGTTAAAAAAGTGTCGAATGTGTTGTCGAAATTCTTTCGCGTTAGAGAAATATCGGTTATTGCGCGCATACTCATTCATCACTTTCCACAATCGTTCTATGGGGTTGAGATTGGGGCTGTAAGGGGGGAGATAATGTAGGGCAATCCCTAATTCAACCGCTTTACCTTTCACCTCTTTGGAACGATGGTAGCCGGCCCCGTCTAGGATTAAATGGATTGTATGGCTTGATAAGTATTTCTGCTTAACCTGCTCCAGAAAAGCCATGATGTTGCTGCCATTCACCGTCTCGTAATCATTCACTACCGCCTCAGCTAAATGATTTAACCGAACCGCCCCTACAATGTTCATTCGGGTGCGACTGCCTGTGGTTTCAATGGGTTTATCTACCCCTTTACGTATCCATCCAGATGTCACTTTGGTCGCTTGAGTAGGATGCACCGCATCCATGAATAAGATAGGCTCATGATCCGATACGCTATCGCGTAGTTTTTCATATTCTTCAATAAATACAGCTTGCTGTTGCTCATCAAATTTATGAGGCACACCTTTAGGCTGTTTGTAACTAAAGTCGTTTTGGTGGAGCCATTTATTTAACCCAGACACTGAGTAGGTCACCTTCCACGTTTTTTGAATGTAGGCCACTATTTGATGGGTGTGTAAGTATGTGATATCTGACAAGTGTGCAACCAATTGCTGGGTTTGCTCAGTATTTAAATGACTGGCAGAGCCACCGCCTGCTGGCTTGAGCTTAAGGCGCTTGGCGTAATCACCGATATGCCGTGTAATACTGGCTTCACTCTTACGTAGTGCCTGTGCAATGTTAGCGATTGACCACCCTTCACTACGCAACAATATGGCTTTAATACGATCACACTCGCGTTTATCACGTGCTTTAGTATGTCGAGCTTCTAGCGCTGTTTTTTGTTCGAGTGTGAGGGAGATATCAATCATGTGAAGAGCTTGATCCTCAAATCAGACAAAATCAAGCATTTTCATTGATCACGGGTATAACACTAGGCGTTAGAAATTCCATTTGAGTCGCTTAAAACGTGCAATACAGAGTATTTTAGCGGCTTTTTTAATTCCAAAAGGTTTCAAAACCCACTTGAACACATTTGAAAATACTTGTTTTACTGATTGCGAATTTTAAAAAACCAAAAACAAGGTTCTAACCATGAAATATAAATCTACTGGCATTATGCTATTAGTAGCAATTGCAGCATCAAGCGCAGTTGTTTACGCATCCAATAACGTTTCAGCTATGAAGTTTTTAGGTGGTAGAGCCTAATGCGCCATACTAATCAACAACTCGACAATGTATCAATTCCATGGGGCGGCAAAACCACGGTTCACATGGATACGGGCGCGGTTCTTTCTGAAATCGTATTACAGAGTAACTTAGACAACGACCAGCTTTTACAGGTTCAAGTTAAGCTTGGTGGTGACGTTCTTTATGATTTGAGCGGTCAAGATTTGCGTATGTTAGAAGCTTACAAAAAAACCCAACTAGGCAAAGGCGTGTTTGTCATTCCTTTTGATGATCTCTCAGGTAAAACTGAAGACGGTCAAAACCTAACGGGTTTGGTTACTACTGCGCAGGATAACCTAACGCTTATTCTAAAAATTGCAGGGTCAACAAGCGCACAAGAAAGTGACGGCGATTCGCCAGAAATCAGCGGTTTCATTCGTCAACGTGCAAGACGCACAATCGCGGGTGAACTTGAAAAACGTGTCACTGTCCCGCGTAAATACGTGTTAGATATTGATGCCAGTGCAACAGGTTTGAACAACTATTCAACTTTTTCGCGTGGGCCGCGCATCCAGCGCATGCACATGCAGACTACTGCTATTTCTAACTTGATTATTAAACATAATCGTTTAGAGCGTTGGAACATGAAATCCAGTCAAAATGACTTAATGCTTACGCGGTTCGGTCGCAATAAGCAAACCGGCTATTATCATTTTGATGCAGTCGCAAGTGGTTTTAATTTAATGGATTCGTTGCAAACAGCGGGTAGCTCTTTCGAAATTAAACCTTTCGTAGAAACGGCGGGCAATATTCCAGTGCTTTTCGAAGTGCTAGAAGCTGATTAATAGGGGTTAATGTATGCCAACAATTGACCAGTCAGTTGAAAAAGTTCAAGCAACAAATCAACCAGTTGCGCAGTCTAGCGGCTATTTTGATGCGTTTCTTGGACTAGCAGATACTTATGTTAATGCTAGGTTTAATGAATCTAGTCGTGAAAGTTATACGAATAGAAATGAAGCGCTAGGCAATACCGAAGCGCTTTATCAACCCACAAAGGGCCAAACGTCAGCGGGTGAAACCATTGTCGCATCGCAAAAAGATACCGATTTAAACAAGGTCGCGGTTTATTCAGCGATTGGGTTAGGTGCGGTGCTTACATTTGGCGTGATTTACAAGGTCATAAAGTAATGGCCTTACCCGCGTTGACAAGTCTAACGGGCGGAGGCGGTTTGCAAGCGGATCTTGGCAGCACAGCAACAAGCGGTGATGTTTATTCGACAACTAACGCAACGCAAGGCGGCTTAACAATCAACAAAGGTTTGAATCTACCAGATTGGGCGAAAGGCGCGGCTATTGTTGGGGCGGTGCTTGTCGGTGGGGTTTACGTGTGGCGCAAAATATAACAGTCGAAAAGATAGCGTTTAATCTGGCTAAACATTATTTAATTGAATCAATGGCAGGTGATAGAGCGATATTCAAAAAACAATGTGAAAACGGCGAATCTCAGTGTTGGAGGCTTAAAAACGGTCAAGCTTATATGCTAACCCGAGCCGAAGGTAACGAGCTGGTTATTTGCTGTATTGAAGGTCAAAAACTCGCTGAAATCTCACAGACTATTATAGAGGCCGCTAAGAATAGCGGCTTTGCTTCTATTCGTTTTCATACAAAGCGGCCCGCACTAGCTAGGCTAATCAATAAAGATTTTGAATTAGTCGAATATATTTTTAAGAGAGAATTGTAATGGGCGGAAGTTCTAAAAGTTCTACATCAAGCCAAACATTAAATAAAACGTCAAATCTAAGTAATGAGGGTGGTTTTCAGTTTAACGAAAGTGATGGAAACACAGTAGTTACTACTGATTTTGATGCGGTCGAATTGAGTTTTGATGCAATCGAAGATACGACGAGAGAGGCGTTTGATTTTAGTAGAAACGTCAATGAGCGGTCACTTGATGCGATAGACGATGGACAAAAACGGGCGTTTGATTTTGCATATGATAGCAATTCTAAATCATTTGATTTGGTCGATGATGCGTTAAACGCGGTCGGTACTGCTAACAGTAAAGCGCTAGATTTATCAGCAGATGCAAACGAAAGAATAGAAAATATCAGTACCAGAACAATCGGCACCTTAAAAGATTTTGCCACTACGTTAAAAACGGGTGATTTAAAAACGACAAAAACTATTTATCTAGCGGGCGCAGGTATCGCGGGCGTGGTTCTCTTGGCGTTCGTTGTCACCAATGGCACAAAGGGTTCTAAATAATGAAACATACTTTAGCAGCATACGAGCGCAAAACGTTTAATTCTAGCGGCGGCGTTTTTACGGTTATTGATATTGAAGGCGATATAGAATTATCAGCTAAAAAAATTGAAGATGTGGGCCTAGAAGTTGGCGACCAAGTACAGGTAGGCAATGTAAAACAAGTCGTGTTGCAAAACTTAAAAAATGAAGATGCAACCATTGATTTTGTTATCTCAGAGGTCGCTGTAAACAAAAAAGCACAAAACATCAGCGCCAAAATTACCAACCCGCTAACAATCGAAAGTTTGCCAGCTATTCAAGTCGAGGCAACAGTTGCAGCAGCAGCGACGGCGGGCGATACGATTAATTTAGTATTAGCAGCGGGCGCAACCGCACAGATTTTACCCGCCAATGAATTTAGACATTCAGCGTTTATTGTTCGCGGTGAGGCTGATTTATATAATGTAAGAATAGGTTATAAAACAGCACAAAATGCGGTAAACGGTTTACCGTTCGCCCCGCAAGCATCAGCCAGCATAGCCGCAAAAGTGGCCGTATTTGTTCACAATCATAGCGATGTTGAACAGAACATTATCGCAGTAGAAACTAACATAGATACGGGAGCGTAAGACGTGAACATAACAAATAACATTCTTTCACCGCTTAACGCATTAGCAAACAAAACAGATCCAGAACTCGGCGCGGCATTAGTCGGGTTGTATAACGCAAATATAAAATCATTTATTGATTTACAGCGTTTAAATTTTAAAACAAGAAACGCCGCTTTAGAATGTAAATTTATAAAAAGTGGCGATTTAATTTATATTGAAGAATGTTTTGAAGGTGGCGGCGGTGGCGGTAAATGGCAAGCAGTAACAGCGGCAAGCGTAAGCATTAACAATTATAATACCTTGATTTGTTCAGGTGTCGATAAAGTTGCTATTTCATTGCAAGAGGAGAAGCCAAGCTCAAAACAATTAGGGGCTTTAGCATCAGGGAAAGTGTCTGATAAAGCAGTGCTTGATTTTATGTTTTCAAATTATCAACGATCGATTATATCTGCGGGAACATATCCAGAATATGAAATAAAAGATCCTAACATATATATAGAATTTGAAGATAACGCGGTATTTAAAATAACCAGTGGGACAATCGTAGAAGGTGATGTTGAGCCTGTGCCTGCCTTAAAAATATCAGGTAGCAATGTAATTGTTAAAGGTGATGTTTGTGTCGATGGAAACTTAAATAATAATGCGTCAACGACACTGGATACATCACGAAGAATAGGTGCTTTACATTTAGCCGGTGATGATATTAATTTTAACGATACGGTGACAATAAACAATGCTTACTTTGTATCGTTTAGCGCAGGAACAACAGACGAAAAAGCGGATAGATTTACAATTAAAAAGCTTGATGTAAACAATTCAAGAATGTACGCCACATCAATATGGGATGCAGCGGATTACTCAATTGATTTAATTACAGTTAAGAGCGGCCCCGATTCTATAGACGATAGAATAAGAACAGGTAGCCAAACATCAACGCCAGAAATAAAAAGCAAAAACGGTACGGTAGGTAAAATAAACAGCACAGGATCGGTGGTTATAGAGGCAAACAGTTCGAATTTAGGATTTGGGCAAATAATATGTTCATCATTAAAAACAGAAGATAGCTCTTCAATAACAATTGCATCGGTTCAAGCGAGTAACGCAGTAGGCGAAACATTCAGCTTTGCAATGCTAAGTTGTGAAGCAACAGTAATAGGAACGGTTATTATAGATGGACATGCTGGAAGTGCTGGTAAAGCCGCCGCATTCGCTAACTTAATAAATTGTGAAATAGACACAATAATAATAAAAAACACGCAAGGAACAGAAGACGATTTAGAAATCAGAGGCGCGGCGGGTTTAGTAATAAATACGGTCATATGTACTAGTCATGATGGAACGGGCCGTGGGTTTGTTTTTGATTATGATGAAGGTTACGGAAAACAAGAAAATATAAGAATCGGCAACATAATTTCATCAGGTCACGTGGGGTTAGATATAGATGTTCAGCGGCCAGATTTAGCAGATATTGTGATTAAAAGTATCAATAAAGATGCCACAAGTAATGTGGAGTATTTAAAAAATGCGTCATTATATGAAGAAGGATTCACAGAGGTTTCAATGCAATGCGCAATAGGCAGTGTCACGCTTAAATCGAATCAAAACAGATTAGCATATACAAAAGTTGGAAGGCTTGTAACAGTCACAGGAAGAATACAAGTTGAATCGGTTTCTAATCCGTCCGGTGTGCTTAGCTTGTCTAATTTACCTTACCCAGTTTTTGATAATGCAAATGAACAAGAATCAGAAGTAGGTTTTTATGTATTTTCCGCGGTTATGAGTAACGAGTTTGTGGATGGGCAAATACGAGGGCAATTAACAGGGGGCAGCTCTTTAATTTCATTATCGAACTCTAACGGAAATTCAGAAGATGGAACAATAGGTAATTATATGAAAGCTAACAGTCTTTTATTATTTAATTTTAGTTACTTCACAGAATTATCTAGCCTATGAAAAATATAAAAAGTTTATCTGTTTTTTTTTATCAATAGCGGGAGTTTTAATTTATATGAAAAATAAACCAAAAAACGTAAGAAATAATAACCCGCTAAACATCAAAACATCAGCGGATTGGACGGGTGAAAGTATCCTGAATTTAGATAAGGAATTTGAAGAATTTACGAGTCCAAACTACGGTTTTCGTGCGGGCTATATCATCTTATTGCAATACCTAGAACGCGGCACCAATACGATAGAATCGATTATTGAAAAATGGGCGCCATCTAACACAGACGAAAATAATCATACCGCGAATTATGCGGCATTTGTCGCGGCTAAAATGGGCGTGTCAGTACAAGACTATGTGAGTGTCGATATGTTGCCAAGTATGATGCTTAACATGTCTATTTTTGAAGGCTCACAAGGCGCGTTCACAATGAGCGAGGTGTTAGACGGAATTGAACTGGCAAGCGTTGAAGATTTTGTGATTGCCAGATTATTACGATTAGGGGCGCAAGTAGCATGAATATAAAAAAACTAGCTAAAACGGTCGGCGGCGCTGCGGTGTTATCTGTCTTAGGTGCTGCATTAATTTACCAAGTTAAAAAGCGTACAAAGGGGTTTTTAGATGATTAAAAAACGCTTTGCCAATACCAACGTAGCGACGGTTATAGCGGTCGCAGGAGTAGGTGCGTTAGCAGTTTGGTATACTAAACGTCAGGTGGTAGAAACCGCAGAATTTGCAGGTGATTTAGTAGACCCGTTTAGCCGAACCAACTTGTTTAATCGCGGCGCTAATTATATAGGTCGTTCACTCTCTGGTAACCCTGAATATAACTACGGCGATTGGTTGCGCGGCGTACTATTTGACGACGAGGACAAGCCATAATGAACTCGATATTAATAAACACCGCATTATCTTGGGTCACGAGTTTTTTTGAAAATAGGCGAGATGTAGGAAAAGCGCTAACACAGGCTAAAATCGAAAACGCTAATAAACACATAAACGGCTGGGGTGACGAGTATCTGATAATAGTCTGGTCCTATCCGTTTATAAGTATGTTTGTGCCTAAACTTCAGTCAGCAACCAGCGCCGCTTTTGTGCAAGCCGCTACGCTGCCGGATTGGTATATAGGCGGGTTTGTGAGTATCACATTTGCTGTTTTTGGTATTAATAAATTATTTAGGTTTAAGGATAAATAATGGAATTGTTAGAGCTGTTACAGGGTGGCGCGGATACGGCCACCATGGTTATTTGTGTTGCGCTGTACAAATTAGATAAAAGACTATCAAAAATAGAAGTTTTTTATGAGATCACAAAATCAAAAACAGACGTTGAAGAAGACGAATAATACGTAATAATTATCTAGTTATTACGTATTAAATTTAATCAGTGGCCGCGTTAGCAGACCTAAACGTTATTTTTAGTGTTCACTAAATCAGGGTTATGGTGCGGATTAACTTGCTCAGTCAATGATCTCAATTCATCGATTTTTTGCGATATAGAGTCAGAAAGAGCTGTCTGTTTGTTGATACTGCTATTGTCTTTTAACGTGCGTAATTGCTCGTTAGCGTGTTGGCCCTGCCATTTATACCGGTGAATAAACGCTATATCTGAAGGTTTACACACACCGTACGGCGTGACGATATTCTCGTGTTCATCAAATCTACAATCTTTCCATAGCCTGCTGTAGGGTAAAAATCCGCGCCACTTTATGATTAATAATTTAGTCGCCATAGGTGGAAATTTTTTATCTGAATACCAGCGCCTAATCGTTTTGGCAGGTGTGTCTAACCAGTCGCAGGCGGCAACCCAATCTATTTTTTTAATGCCGACCTTGAACAACGATTCAAATATTAAATGCGTTTCGGGTAGGTTGGAGGTATTCAACGCGAGTGTGCCAGCGTTAATTTTTTCGATGATTGCGTATTTATTTGACAATATAAGCATCCCGCACATATTTTTAAATAAAAAATAAAAAAAGATTTGCTATTATTAGCGGTTGGTTTAATCCATTTAAAACCAATAAAAATTATACTAAAGTTGCATTGCATAAACCAATGTTTTAGGTGTTTATTAACAGAATGTGAACGAAACCAATAAAACAAACGGTTTACGATGAATAAATACCCTATGATCTCGCTATGTTCGTATAATGTATAAAATGTTAAATTCATGGAATGCCCCGCAGCGCCCTACCCTAAAGGGTTTCAAACTTTTTAGTAATTCTCATTATGAGAAAAATACGCACCTTTCAATGAGTATTTAAATTACCTGATTAAATTTTTTTAGATATTAGCTTGGGTTCTGATTTGCTAATAATGCTTTCAAGCTTATTAGATAGAGGCGTGTTCGCAACCCGCGCCGCTTGTACTGCTAGGTAAACATCATCGTAATTCCAATTGATATAATCCGCTATTTTTTTGATAGTTGAATCACTTGGGAATTTGTTCGAATTCTGCCAGTTCACAAACGTATTGAAACAACTAGATGTTATTCCTAGTTCTTCGGCGGCTGATGCGCCTGACAAACGGCGACTTTGTTGCTTTGCATAACGATACACCGAATCTAAAAACATACTTTTCTTAATTTGCTTGGTCTGAATGAAATATATGCCTTGTTTGTAGCGTGGTCAATAATTAATCTTTAATCTGATTGCAAACGTTGTTGCATCTACACAAAATTGTTTGTAGTGTTCAGTTTCTCAGTGTGTGAGTCCCAAAGGGGCGTGAAGCCATATTTTGCTTGGTCGCTAAATATCTTCATTTACATCTAACCGATGCGCCCCGCTTCACACTGATTACTTACACACAATAGGAATTAATCAAATGACATTTCAAACAGCAATTATCGAAAATCAAATAACAGTCACTTGGAATATTAAAAACATTTTTACATTTGAGTATGGAAATGACATTTTTTACTTTTCAACTTTTAGCAAAAGCAATAACGCGTTTATTTTAAAACTAAAAAATGAGGTAGAAACGCTTTCCCTTAGCGCCGATTTGTATGATGAGTTTTTATATAAATACTCTGTAGCAATGGAGGCATCATTATGAAAATTATCAAATCATTTAATCAATATCTAGTGGCTACTGGCGGTTTATTAATGACGTTTGATGCAATAGCATTGAATAAGAGCGGCGGTCTAAATTTGCGGCTCAGGGGCCGCTCACGAGGCGCGATTGATTCAAATTCAAAGGCGGTTTTTATTGATGAATTAAAAAGCGCGGAGTGTAGATTGTGAGGTCCACAAACTCGGTGGCTTGGATAGATTTAATCAAATCAGATTTTGCAAAGGACAGAGAAGCAAGAGAAAATAAATGCAGCTACAGACGACAAATTAACATACAAAAAAAATTAGTGGTATCTAGGCAAATTGCAGCGTCACGATGATAGCTATAACAAAACAGTTAGTCAGTTTTTCGCCTGTCACCATCACAGACCAGCCCGCATTATTAAATGACAGTATCAAAGCATTTAATAAATGTGTTGCGCGTTTACCGCGTAACTTCGCGATCCAAATGGCGGCGGGGTTTTCTGAAAAATATAATCAATACGGCATCATTACCGCGTTTAAATATCTGCGCGAACGAACGAGCAGAGCAAGCCAAGTTTTAAAACAATACCCCTTACCAATAAAGGCCCTTTATCGTGAAGAAACGCGCAAAGAACTGGGGCTAAACGCGGCTAATGAATGCTATGAAATGCTCATTCAAAATGTAGCGGGCGAGCGTGAATACATAGACAAATTAACGGATAAATATAAAGCCCTTTCACATTTTGCAACAGGATTCAAAATTTCACCACCTGCAATTAACCCAGACATACCCGAAACTATAGAAACCGCATTAATGCGCCTTACCTGCGCTAAATGGTGGGCGCGTAAGTTTGAAAGGCAGGCAAAATATTCAAGAGAGCTAACCCAGATAGCGGCTAAACGAGTTAATAAAAAATGCCCTTATATTTCATTGGATGGTTTGCAAGAATTTAGAGCAAAAGTTAAGGCGGGGCAAGATTACCTAGAAGCATTTGAAGTATTTTGTGAGGAAACAGGACAAGTACAATTACTCGCTGATGTAGCAGCAAAGACAACAAGCAACCCACAAAACCGTTTAAATGAATTAATGGTGCGATTAGCTGGAATGGAAGAAATAGCCAAAGAGAAAGAACAAGAGGCGTTTTTTATAACATGGACAGCCCCATCAAAGTGGCATGGTGCGAGTAATAAGTGGAATCTAGCGAACCCAAAAGAATCACAGGCGTTTTTGTGTAACCAGTGGGCAAAAGCGCGGGCAAAGTTAGCAAGAAAAGGTGTTCAGTTTTCAGGGGTAAGAATAACAGAGCCTCACAAAGACGCTACGCCTCATTGGCATATTTTAGTTTTTGTAAACAAAGACCAATCCAAGCAAATGTTAAGCATTCTAAGAGACTACGCAACCCAACCAGATAATGATGAATTAATAGCCAGAGAAGAAGCCAGAAAAAGACAAGGCAAGGCTCAAGAAGCATTCGGCAAAGTCAGGTTTGACGTTGAAGCAATCGACCCAAGCAAGGGGAGCGCGGTTGCGTATATCACTAAGTACATATCTAAAAACATCAATGCAAAAGGCGTTAAAAACGAACCAGATTATGACAGTGAATTAACACTTGAACGAGCATCCGAACGGGTACGCGGTTGGGCCAGTAAGTGGGACGTTAGACAATTTCAGTTTTTCGGCGCGGCTAAAATATCGGTTTACCGCGAATTAAGGCGCATAAAAAACCCGCTTTTAGATGATGCGTTAGAGAAAATCCGGCTTGCCGCAGATGGGGCAAAATGGGGGAAATTTCAGACATTATGTGAGTCACAACAAGTTAGCCTTGAATATGAAACCAACCCAGAAGCGGGCGAATATGGCGACGATATACAGACAATAAAAGGCGTAAATTTTAACGATGTTCCTTTTGTTACCCGCTTTTTAAAGTGGGTTTCTCGTAAAAGTGGGAGCAACGCGAACATGGAGGACGGTAGTCCGTCTTGGAGTTCTGTAAATAACTGTACGCAGCAATCCAAAAGTAATTTACAGGACATTAAAAAATTAGGGTATCGAGAAAATCACGCGGGGATTTTAGCCAACGGGGGCAAATTGACGTTTGATGGTGTGATATATCATCAAATAATAGACAACGAATTGAGGCAGTTTACAAAATGAGCAAAAAAGACGCGCATAAATTAGCAGTTGAAAAATATAAACTTCAAAAACAGCTTAATAAAATACCTAGCGATGCAAAGTGAAACCGCAAAACCGTCAAAAGGTTTGTTTTATGTGTTGCTATTTGTTTTTGCGCTCGGTTTGGTTATTGGGTGTTTGCTCTTTTTTGTACTCCAAGCTTATACGCTGATTTTGGCGGTGGTTGCTCTTATCGGTTTCATTTCAAAGATTTTAAATTTGGCAGTTAGCAAGCCAAAACCAGACAAAAAAAACGAGGGCCAAAACGATGCTACAAGTTAAATGCAATTGCGGATTAATCGCAGAAGTCAGAAACCGCAAAAACGGCGCAAAACTGGCCTACATTCATTGTGTTAATGGATGCGGCGGCATAGTCAGCACAAAGCGAGCGAATGAGATAAAAGCGCAAGCAGTTGAAAATATCGGTGTAAAAGGTGAAAAGTTCCAATCTATTCAAAAACAAGTCAATGAAACCAGCGAACCCAATCAATCGGAAGACTTCAAACCAGCAAGTGAAGATTTGGAAATTGACGAGCAACCAGAAACCGAAAACCCAAAACCTAAAAATGAGCCAGAACAAGCAAAACAAGGCACTTTTTTGAAAGTCGCGGCGGGTTTATTAGGTGCGGCGGTGTTCGGCGGCGGTGTTTACTCTCTTGTTAAAATGAAAGGATAAAAAGAATGTCAGATAATGAAAAATCACGCGGCGAATTAAAGCTAGAAAACAACGAAGCGATTGCCAATACTATTTTGGACAGTCAGAAAAGTGATGATGAAACCCCGCTTTATAACGTGGACAATTCGGAATTTGAAAAGTTTATCAATGAAGCCGAAAGCAAACAGCAAAAAGAAACGCAAGGCGAAGAACAACAGCAAAGTGAGCCTAGCCTTAGTTTACATGATGCCATGAATTTGGCGCTTGTCGGCCTTGAACAAATTACAACAGTTGTAGAAAGTCTGACAGGTAAACCGATTATATTGGGTGATATTCCGAAAACCCTTTTTGCCTCATTAACTGCCCCACTTATCCAAAAGTACAAACCTAAAATAGCAATCGACCCTGAAAATGTGGATCTTGATTCTTGGCTACCTGAAATGATGGCAGCGGGCGGAATTTGTGCGGCGGGTTTGCCTATTTACTGGCAAATTAACGCAGAAGATGAAAAAAAGGAGCAACCGAAAAATGGCGATTAATCCCAACACAGCCAGAAACGCAAAACATACCTCGGTTGTGTGTATGACAGGCGGCGGCAAAGGTGTAGCCATGAATACACTTGGGTTAATACCTGCAAAATATCCCGTTGTTATTTTTGACCCTCATGGCGAGTATAAAAAAATAGCAGGCCGCAAAGTTTACCGCTACACAACACAAAATAACTTTGTGAAAACGTTCAAACAAGCTTGGCAAAGCGGCAAAACGTTCGCCTTGGCTTATACGCCTAATTTGAGCGGTGACGGCGAAAAAGAGCGTAAACAATCGTTAATTAATGCGTCTCATTGGTTCGCCAGTTTAGTATGGGCGGCGGCAGATGGAAACCGCATTTTATACGCCGTTTTTGAGGAATTTGGCGAGTATTCCGAAGGCACACAAAAAGACGCGACAGCAATCGGAAAGGTGTGGACGGGTGGCCGTAAATTTGGCATCCGAGCAATCGCTATTTTTCAGCGTTCAGCAGAAGTACCAAAAACCATTTGGAATAATTCACCCGTAAAGGTTATCGGGGCGCAAGGCGGGCTTAATGATCAAGAAAGGGTAATAAAAGAATTAGGATGTAAAGCGGTTGATGTGGTCGATTTAGGACATAGAAACGTCAAACTTTCGATGTTTGCTAAAGACTTAGACGAGATAGTCAGAACAAAGGTTCACTATCTTTACAGCGAGGCGGGGGGCACGTTTGAAAAAGTCGCGGCTTATGTACCTCAGTCTAACTATCTAACGAAAGATTGGACACATGAACAACGCCAGATTGATAAAAACGGCGGTTATATAACCAAGCCACTTCAACTTGCAGGTTTTATTAGCACCTGAAAGTTATCGTTTATCCGACTGTTTAGCGTGTCAGCAATATCGGGGAGGGTCACGTTAAAAAAGTGTCGAATGTGTTGTCGAAATTCTTTCGCGTTAGAGAAATATCGGTTATTGCGCGCATACTCATTCATCACTTTCCACAATCGTTCTATGGGGTTGAGATTGGGGCTGTAAGGGGGGGAGATAATGTAGGGTAATCCCTAATTCAACCGCTTTACCTTTCACATCTTTGGAACGATGGTAGCCGGCCCCATCTAGGATTAAATGAATTGTATGGCTTGATAAGTATTTCTGTTTAACCTGCTCCAGAAAGGCCATGATGGTGCTGCCATTCACAGTCTCGTAATCACTCACTACCGCCTCAGCTAAATGATTTAACCGAACCGCCCCTACAATGTTCATTCGAGTGCGACTGCCTGTGGTTTCGATGGGTTTATCCACCCCTTTACGTATCCATCCAGATGTCACTTTGGTCGCTTGGGTAGGGTGCACTGCATCCATGAATAAGATAGGCTCATCATCCGATACGCTATCGCGTAGTTTTTCATACTCTTCAATAAATACAGCTTGCTGTTGCTCATCAAATTTATGAGGCACACCTTTAGGCTGTTTGTAACTAAAGCCGTTTTGGTGGAGCCATTTATTTAGCCCAGACACTGAGTAGGTCACCTTCCACGTCTTTTGAATGTAGGCCACTATTTGATGGGTGTGTAAGTAAGTGATATCTGACAAGTGTGCAACCAATTGCTGGGTTTGCTCAGTATTTAAATGACTGGCAGAGCCACCGCCTGCTGGCTTAAGTTTAAGGCGCTTGGCGTAATCACCGATATGCCGTGTAATACTGGCTTCACTCTTACGTAGTGCCTGTGCAATGTTAGCGATTGACCACCCTTCACTACGCAACAATACGGCTTTAATACGATCACACTCGCGTTTATCACGTGCTTTAGTATGTCGATTTTCTAGCGCTGTTTTTTGTTCGAGTGTGAGGGAGATATTAATCATATGTAGAGCCTGATCCTCAAATCAGACAAAATCAAGCATTTTCATTGATCACGGGTATATACGATTTTGACTTGTTATCACTTACCACCTTAAGCGTGGTCTCGTCTGCATAAATTACCGGTTGTTCGAGTAATCGTTGTCTCAGCGTGTCGTAT
>Ga0222644_1000394_pt1 | contig 14553 bp, 22 predicted proteins | sample AntAcemetagen291_FD_179800 | JGI IMG/M metagenome (GOLD analysis project Ga0222644, IMG submission 179800) | Saline water microbial communities from Ace Lake, Antarctica - #291 | ecosystem: Environmental > Aquatic > Non-marine Saline and Alkaline > Saline | place: Antarctica: Ace Lake...
CAAATAAAGTTGATCCAAAGTTCCCTAACTCTCCTAGTAATTGAACCGCTTGTCTAAATTCTTCACTATTTAAATCTATTATCTCTTCACTTGCATCTTTAGCGTTTGCAACTTTTAAATCAGAAAACGCAGCGGTTGCCGATGCTAGTTTTCCCTCTAATTCAGTTCTATCGCTTACGTTTAAATCTTTATTGTCTAAAAGCTTGGCTAGGTTTTGAATCTCCATTTCAAGGACTTGCAAAGCGTAATCTTTTTTCATTTGAAGTATTCGCTTTTCGTGTTCCCTTTCTGTAATTTCTTTATCTAGTAATAATTTATTAAGATTGTCGAGTTCCGTTTGGAATGATGTTTCTAAAACTCCTTCTCTATTCTTTAGTAACTGCTCAATTGTTAATTCCTCTAATTTTAAAAGATCGATTCTATCATTAAAGAATTTAAGTTCTAGTTCAGATTTTTCACTCTCATATTGAGCATCTATAAGCTCTTTTCTCGTTGAAGAGATACCCTTTTCTTTTATATCTTTGTCGTAATTTAATTTTGCAAGTTCTTGCTCTTTAGCGTATCGGTAACTTAATTGCGTTAACCTGTCGTCATCGTTGCGCTCTTCATCTTCAAATATTGCGTCGGATATTTTAATTTGCTCTTCGATTAAAAACTTTCTTAATTCAAAAGTGTCTTGCAGTGCTTTTTGCTTTTTCTTTTCTTGTTCTGCAATTTCTTCGGCTGTAAAGACTTTATCTGCTGTCTCAACTCCTTTTAACTGCTCGTTTGACAATGCTAGTAATTCTCCCCTTTGCTTGTTTAAAATAATTGCGTTTTCTTTAAGTAACCTTTCAGCAATGTTGAATCTCCTTTTAGCTCTAAATTCAAAAAACAAAGCGATATTGTCATCTTCATTTAATTTAGTGACTTCTGCTTGTGCTTTTTCAACGTTTTTTAAAAGTACAGCCCTTTCAGCAAAAGATTTATTTAGATCAGAAGTAATCCTTAAATACTGCTCATCTATTGCAATTCTTTTATTTTCATCGGTCATTGGAGACCTATTTGTAATGTCAACAAATTGCTTTCCTAGATTAGTTCCCGCTTCTTCTGCGTCGGCTTTTCTATCTGAATCTGTTTTATTTAATTCGTCAAAAGCCTTTACCATTTCCGTAAGACCTTCTAAGCCCTTTGCAATAAATCTTGAAAATGCACCATCTCCATTTTCTAACCTGAATATAAATGATTCCCATGTACTGTTTAGGATATTTAACTGAGCATCTAAACTTTTTAATTGCTCGTTAACCAAATCATCTAAAGCACCGCCATTATCTCTTATTTCTTGCGCATTTTTTTCAATTATTTCGCTGTTGTTTGCTAGTATTATACCTAGCGCACTTGCTTCTGCTCCAAATAACTTACTTGCTACTGCTGAGTTTTCAAGAGCTGTACCGCCACCATCGATACTTTTGTTAACTTGCTCTAAAGCGTCATTAAGCGTTAACCCATCTTCGGCTAATCTTAACTGAGCCGTTCCAAGTAATCTACCAGCCCTTTGCGCTTTAATACCGTTATCGGATAAAATTCCAACTAAACTACCTGTATAAGCCAAGTCTCTACCTAACGACCTAGAAATAGGTGCTAAGTACTGAAAGGAATCTACCATCCCTTGAAAGTTTAAACTCGTAGATGTTCTTATACTTGCTATCGTATCAGCAAACGCCATGGCTTCATCAGATGACGCTCCAAATGTGTTGAGCATTGCCACTAAGAACTCGCCCGCCTCATCTGCGCTGGCTTCAAGTCCTATCGATAGATCAATTACAGGCTTTAGCAAATCTTGAACTTCTTTTTTAGTCTTACCTAAAGTTGTTAACGATTCAGCAAGTGCCGCAACCTCGTTAGATGTTCTAACACTTGAGCCAGCAACTTTTATAATTGTTTTCTCTAAATCAGCAATCTCACTTCTAGTGGTACGCATTACACCCGCAATGTTTTGCATGGCTTTATCAAACTCCCTAATTCTTTGAAAAGTGTCTCTTATAGCCGTGGCAAACAAGTAAATACCACCCACCAAACCAAAAGCACCCATAAGACCCCTTAATGATCTAGCCATTCCCGCAAATCCTTTAGAATAGTTACCTACATTACGTTGAAATTGACCCGCACTAGCATCTACTTTTTTTAAGCTAGAGTCCAAAACCCTCACTTGCTTGGCTAATTTTTGCGCGTTCTTACTTGCCACGCCTTCTGCTGCTGCCACATCTTTATACTCGCGTCGTAACCTTGCTAACTTAGCTGTTAAGTTGCCATAAGCTCCAACAAGCTTGCTGTTTTCCTGAACGGATTGTTTAGTTTTTAAATTAGTTATTCTTAACTCTTCACGCTTTCTAGCTAACTCAATGACTATTTTGTTTTCGCTAATTGCTAACTTTTCATTTGTAGCAGTTAATGTCCTAGAAGCTTTTTCAAGTTCTGTTAAACCTTTCTTTGCCGCCTTTGCCGTGCCTTGTTTTGGCAGTCCAAAAGGATTACCACCGCTTTGCTTTGTGAGCGCATATAGTTCGTTAAAAGTCTTAATTAAACCTTCTAACTCAATCTTAAGTTTTCCAACTTCGTCAAAGGCTTTCTTGCCTACAACTACATCAATTTTATCGTTTGCCATTGCTTTCTTTGGTTGCGTGTTTGCTTAATATTGTAAATTCTTTAACGCTCGTTTCTTTTGGGTCGAGCTTATATTTTGCATCTGTTATCTTACCGATCAGATATATTTGCTCATAGATGTCTTGCGCTTCGTCATTGTTTGGTGTTAACTGTTTTAGTTCTAATTCTTTTAGACCTATTTTAGTTTTCATTGAGTGCAATTGTTTGTTGATTCTGTCCAATTCCTCAACCGTTCTGCTCTTAGGGTAAACACCGTCACTGTTTAGGTTTTTTAACACTTCTACTTGTGTTTCTTCACTTACTGCCGAATGAAAGTATATTTTACAGCCTATAGTGACTCTTTGAAGTCTTAGGGATAGCTTACCTATCTCTAGTCTTAAACGCCACAGCATCATATCATTTGTGCTGTTTGTAAGCTCTTGATACTCTTCTATAATCGAGTCCCATGTTTCGGCTAAATCTGGCGGATTTTCAATATATCTGTCTTTCAATAAATAAGTCAAATCTTGCGTCTCCATTACTTTGTAAAACGACCAAATGCTTAACGTCTCACAGTCTGTGTATGCTATCTTAGAGAGTTCATAACCCATATTCTTATTCTTGGTAATATCCATTCGTAGTTTACTTTATGTGCGTTTTCCTCTGTTAATCCTATCATTCGCAAAGCCTCCTCAGGATTTCTATCGAAAAAAGGGTGACTTGGCTGGTTGGTAAAAAATTCAATTCTATTATTCTCAAATACAGCGTCTATTGACCTAAATAAATCACCGCTTGCGTACAGATTAAAAGGAGTTCCGGCTCTCTTAGGGTATCCTTTACCACTTATACCTGCTGTTATCTGAGTTGTAAGAGGTGAGTAAGTGCCTATAACATCGCCAAATGTATCTATACCACGAAATAACTGATCTTCAGTGTTTAATTCTACAATCGCCTTACCTAATTCCCTAACGATTTTATCTATCTGATCGGGTAAAAATCTTTGAATAAAGCTGATTTTCTCGTAATATGCTCTTATAGTTCCCATATAGGTATTAAAAAACCCTACCTAACAAGTAGATAGGGTCATAATTATAGATTGATTTCTATTATGCCGTAACTACAACAACGGCTGTGTTTGATTTAAACAAAACTCCCTCGGTGTCTTCAAAGATACCCGTTACCTGTACGCTAATGCTTTGACCTGCTGTAACTGCTCCTAGTGTTATTTCCAAACCTCCATTTGAATTTACGCTTGCCGCACTTACTGATGGCCCCCCTATAGTTAGAGATGCTTCTGTTAACTCTGTAGACGTTAGTGTTCCGTCATATTTGCTAACGATCTTACCAATTACAGTAGTTGCTCCGTCCGCTGGTGCTACTAGTGTAATTTGCAATTGATTTACACCCGCTAACTCTAGTAAACTAAAATCAATCTCATCTGAATTGATAAACGTTTTACCGTTATCCATTTGCGCACGATTTGTGAATTGAAATTCGATACCTGTTTTAGTCGTAGTTGCTCCACTTGCAAAATCGATCATCATTGCGTTTACATAGCCAGCGGAAAAACCAGTTTTTTTGCCTGACTTAGAAGTTGTAAATAATGCGTTTCCAGCACTATCGATTAGAACGACATCGTAAGCGTTTTGACTGTTTAAACTAGATAAAGCGGTATCGAATAAAAGACCGTTTACATACTTGAACATAAATCCATAAAGACCCTTAGTCGCTACAGCAGTAACACCGCCTGAACTAGTTTCCTTTTGATCGTCTGCATTTTGTATTTCTACACTGAAAGGATTGCTTGCTACCTTTAGCTTGCCAGCTACTTGCAAGGCTCTTAAAGTTGCTAAACTAAAATCTGCTGGTAATTCCGTTCCACGATTTAGAAACAACGTAGCACCTCCAGCCATGTCGTTAAAATTGAATTTGCAGTGCGCGAGACCTAATCCCTGAACATCTGACACGCCACAATCAAGAGCGTTTGAAATAGTTGCTAAACTTGCCATTATTTAATTATTTTATTTGATTTGTAAAATTGAACACCGTTTGATTCTAAGCCAATTTTTTGACCTATTTTAAAACCAAATCCCTCACGAATTACCGTGTATTGATTTGTTTTTACCTTTGGTGCCGCTACCTCTGTAGACTCTTCGACTATTTGTGTAGTCTTTTTGTTTCTTGCCATTTTTTTAATTTTTTAGCAGTTATTCATAAAAGTTGCATCTATTGAAACCCTTACAGCGTCCCATAGGTCAACTACTTCGTCATCTGGTGACGTTATAGCGTAGTTAGGAAAATCATTAAACGTAAACTCGCTCTTATTTATGGTTATGTTTCTGCTCTTATTAAGATCTTGTAAAAACACTTCCATAAATGGATAAAGTACTGGTTTAAATGTTGTTTCCATTCTATCGGGATTCATTAAATCGGTGTCGTTCTTCGTGAAATTAACCGCTAAAATAAAGTCGCATGTTTGTGATACTTCGTTTATTCTGTTAGTTTTCTCACTTGGAATTTGCCAAATTAAAGGATAAGATTTATTTTTATTGATAACTAGATATTTGTTAAGCTCCTCTTTGTTGCCCCAACCGTATAATGGCTTTTGTGTTCTATTATCAAATAGATTTATAGGCAGCATTTTAGTCACCTCAACTTGTATTATGTCTTCAACAATTATCATATACCCATCTTGTTTTCGTCTTGATAGATCAACTTGTTTATATCTGTGTATGTACCTACATTTGCCGTCTCGTAATGGTCGATGTACGTTAGTAAGTCAACGTAAGCCCCTGAGTCATTACTTCTAAAATAATCAGTAATAGTTCCGTAAGAGGTATGAAAAACCCTTGGAAAATTAATGTTATATTCATTGTAAAATTCAACGTCGCCCTGATACTGATCTATAAATAAATTCCATTGATCAACGTATAAAGGAGTAACATTTACTAACTCGCTTGCTTCTGTTTTAAGCTTACTTACACCTCTTATTAGGTAGGAGTACAGATCGTCGGATAGATACTGACAGAAAATGTACTTAACTATTAAGCCTTGTGCATTTGCCAATCCTTTCCACTCTTTTTCCTTACCCTCATATAAGTATATTTCACCGTTTACCAGCTTTTGTAACCATACTGGCGCACCTTCGTTAAGTACGCCGTCTGTATAGTTAGTTACAATTGTAGCCCATAAACTAGGCTTCAAAGCATTAGTAATAAGCACACGCTCGTGATAAGATATAACTTCGTCCAACGTCGATTCTGTTTGCGCCACGTTTGGGTTACGAGTGGTTATATCGTTATTAGGGATGTTATTAACACCGCTTTTAAAGAATGTGCTATTTACTATCATTTACTTTTTCTTTGCTAGTTTTGCTAGTCCCTTCTTAATCGCTTCTAGCTCCTGAGTGAACACCCTTACCGTGCGCCCGTTGATTACAATTTCACTTGTATTCTGCTTGAAGAATCCTTCTGGTACTACTTGCTTTACCTCTTGTTTACTTGACATCTGTTTATATTTTAAATTAATTAAGCTGTTTCTAAAGCTGCTCTAGCTGCTGAGAAAGTTCCTTTTACAATAGCCCCAAAATTAACATTTGGAATGTATGCTGTTGCTCTGGCTTCACATAAACTAGTTAAAAGATTCTTTTCAAAATCATCTCCTGAGTGTCCGTAGTTGATATTAATGTCCTCACGTAACTTAACTTTGTACTTAGATAAATCACCTACAACAAAATCATCAGCCGTAACACCGTTGTTTTCAACAATTCTGATACCCTTTATAATTGTACCGTCAGCAGTTGAGAAAGGAGGCATGATATAGTGATCATCGCTACCTTTAGTCAAATCCATTGCGGTTACATCGGTAGGATTCATGATTATAACGGTGGAATTAAAGTTATTCAAAGAAACCTGATTTAAAGCTACTCTAAGAACATCAAAGTTGTTAGCGTTTTCAATCGCATTAGCAAGACCTCCTGCTGCAAAAGCTGTGGCGTTAGTCAAGATTCCAGAAAGGTTGTTACCAGTTCCATCACCGCTTAATAGTTGAGTATCGATAAGCAAAGCAAGTCTTTCAGTTAGCTCGTCTTCGGTGTCTGCAACAAATCCGTCTACGTCTTCCATCATCTCCTTAGACATTTTGATACGTGCCGTCATTTTCTTAACAACCGCCAAACGCTCTGTATAATCAAAGTCAATTAAAGGCTTAACAGCTCCTTCTGCTGTCATGCCCGGTGCACCATCTGGCGCATCACGCTCGACGTAAGAAACAACTGCTGCGTTAGTAGTTGTAACGTTTACTAACTCCAATATAAACGGGTTACGCCTTGCTGTCTTGCTTCTCTCAGGGTCTCTCTCGTGACGTGCTACACGTCCAGTAAGGTTGTTAGATACTAATATAGTTCCAGCCGCCTTAGTAGTGGTAGAGACACCAGAGTTTTGATCTGTTTTCATCTCAGCTACCTTCTCTGGCGTCATCAATGTTTTAAACGCAAATGCAATTCCTTCGTGCGCACCTTGCAAATCTCCTTTTACTTTCATTTCTTGTAGAGTCTCCCCTTGCTTTACTAGCTTTTCAACTAGGCTATCATACTCTGCTTTTGTAACCCCAACAGGCAAAGCCAAGATAGCGGCATCAATTGCGCTCTTTACCACTGTAGATACGTCTTCTTTAGACGCTTTGGCCGTGATTTTTAACTCAACCTCTGCGATTAATTTTGTTTGATACTCGCTATTAAGCTGAGCCATTTTGTCCGCCTCTAATGCTGCGAACGTTTCATTTGTGTATCCCTTTTCTTGAAGGAACAATTCCCATTTATTCATGTTTATGAATTTAAATTAGTAAAATATTCTTTTGTTCGCAGTGCTTTAGCGGCTGCTTCTTTAATCGCAAGAGTGTCACCAGACGGCTCTCGTTTATTTTCTAGCGTTCCAGTTGCGTTGTTTGATCCAAACACAACTAAACTACTTTCCTTTACGTTTTTTGCTTCTTGTACTATGAAAAAATAGTTGATTTCTTTAAATTCATCTTTATTTGCGATCTCTTTAATGTAGGTGTCGTAGTTTGCCTTTTCTACCTTATCATTTATATTATCGCTATTCATAGCAAGTTCTATCTTGACATATTGCATTCTCACACTAGCTTCTATCTCATCACCACTTTTAAGCCATTCTTTTGCCGCTTCGTTTACTATCTTATCTTTAGGTATCTTGTAGATTAACGCTTGTGTGTCACCTTCGTAATCTTTTCCTATTGATCTGAAAGGGATTTCAGCGATAATCATTTCGACATGCTCCTTTCTAGCAATTACCTTATCGATTTCTAGTTTATGGTCTGCTACTAGATAATTTTTACCTTGCTGCTCTTGTACTGTCTTACTCCAAATACCGTTTAAATGTACATCCATGTGACTATCTAGTACCTTTGTAGTGTTTACTACTATGTAATAGAAGTCATCATTTAACTCAATGTTTTTTAACGCCTCTAAATGCTTAGTTACGTTTATTAATTTACTTTTAACGCTCGCACCCTTGTCACAAGATTTAAGAGTGTTAGCCATTTTAAAAGCTAATATCTCTTCTTTGTTATCCTTTAGTGCCTTGTATAAGTCAACTACTTTGTCAAAGGACTTGTTAAGCTCGGTACAATTAAACATTTCTTTTGCTTTTTAAAACTTCAATACACAATTCATCACTACCTTTTTTAACAGCTAATTTATCTTTAAGCTCCTTAATTTCTTCTATACTTAGTCTATTCATTTTCCATTAGATTTATACCTAAGCCCTCAAACAACGCGTTTGTATCTTCAGGAGTCATTCCAGCACCTACAAAATTTTTGTACGCTGTAGATAGTTTTAAAGCTTTATCGGTCTTAATTGTCTCTATGTGTTGCATCGGTGCAAGGTGATCAACTGAATACCTCAAAGGTCTTTCATCGTAGCCATCAAAATGACCCGACATAGTTCTACAAAGGTCTGCTAGTATAGGCTCTACCACGCCTTGTATCAGCTCAACTTGTGATTCCTTTTTGTTTGTGTATGTTGATCCATCGAATACAGGAATTAAATCTTTAGGAACGTTTAGTGCGGTTGCGATTGCCGCTGCTGATGTCTTTAATATCTCATCAATTCCTAGGTCTTTGGCGTCTATATGCAAAGACTTATAACCAGTTTCCTTATTAAGAAACATCGATCTATTTTGACCGTGTTGCATTCCGTACTTAGAATTTGCTCTTTGTATTTTGTCTTGATCTTTTTGGTCGAAGTTCTTTGCAACACCCGGTAAGGTACTTGCCATAGCCTGATTAAAAAACATCTCTCTACCGTTGGACTTGATAACTATGTTTTGCGCTTCAAATGCTTTAATAACGTTAACCGCTGGTTGTAGCACACAATCTAAACGGCTAGGACTAGTAAGTAAGAAGTCTTTATCAAGTCCGTTAGCTACGTCATAGAAACCCATTACATCTTTATAGTTGAAGTCATCGCTTGATGTAGAGTTACCCTGTATTCCTTTTTGTATTTCGTATTTGAACTTAAACTTATCACTTTCTATTATTTGCTTTCTAGTCAATAGTTTTGTTTGAAAGCTAATGTCATTGTACTTGATGTACTTTGGATTAAGGTTGTAAAGACTGTCTACTCTATCAATACTACGCTCAAATCCTACAGCACCTAATGGAGCAATAAACACATAACCGCAAGAAATATAGTGAAATAACCATTCTTTTAAAAAGTCTTCTTTACTCTGAAAGTAGTTAGGGTCTTCTATCCGTGCAACTAATAAATCGTTTGTTGCGTTCTCCTCATCTCCCTCACGGAAGAAATGCGCCTGTGCTAAGTGATTACCGATCTTATCAATCAATCCAAATAATATAGGGCAATGCAAAGCGGCTTTAGCGGCTGTATAACCGTCTAACGCTGCTTTTTGATTGCCAACTTCACTATAAAACAAAGACCCATTATTGTATCTGGTCACATTAAATCCTAGTCTTCCGAGTAATCCCATTTACATTTTTTGAATATACAATGCAAATATAATCTTTTTTTTCTTATTTATAACGATTCTAAATAATATTTTATTAAATAAAAAAATCCCTGCCAAATTAATGATAGGGATTAGGTTAAATTAAGGCAGTAAGTCTAACTTACTAATACTTTCTTAAACTTCTCTATTTGTATTTCGGGAACCTTTATGTTATCTAGTTCAGCTAGGTAATCTAACACATTCATTAGTGCTTTATACTGGTTATCCTTGTGTAATTCTTTATCTGAATCTAAACCTACAAAGCTATCTAAAAATATTTGCTCTACTTTGCTTAGCTCATCAACAGTGTAATCACTAGTGTTAAAATTGCCATTAAGACTTATAGGTGTTCTAAAACACTTCTTTATAACATCATTACTACTTTTATTAGAGCTGCCTTCCCACATATATTGACCATCTAAGAGATTACCAACCGCACAGGCGCTACAATCATTTTGGTTCAACTCTCCTTTATTAAAAGCGTTGTAGAGTTTTAACGCTGCGTTTTCAAATCTGTTCATAATATTTAGTTTTAAGTTATTTGTAAATATACACTGTTTTTAGTTAAGAATCATTCTAAATAAAAACCTTACCGATTAAAGTAAGGTTTAAAATTATTCTCTTATTCTCTTTGACTCTTTTAATTTGTGTAGAGGTTTAAGATCATATAACCGTCTTGAAAAATCCTTTTTAGAATTATAAAAACCCATTGTTAAGCCATGTGTCTCATCTTCGGCATCATAGTAAACATACTGCCATTCATATACTGGCTCAAACAAAGAAGGGAAGTCTTTCTCTATCCTAGTCTTAAATGATTGGCACGCGTAGTTGTGGTAGCTCTTAATCGTTTCTTCTGTTACTTCTAATTTCATTGTTTTAGTTTTTTAGTTATAAGCAAATATACAGCTTATTTAATTAAGAATGATTATAAATAGAGTAGGTAAGTTGATATCGTATCTAAATAATACTTTTCTTCATATTGTAAATCTTCATACCTATCGCGAAGATAGTTAACGTTTTCTTTAATCTCGTTATCTTTAAATAATTCATTATGTTTGTTTCTTGAGTCAAAGCTCATAAACTCACAATAAACACAGCCGCAGCCGTTAAAATCCTTTTTGAATTTGTCAGTCTTAATCTCTCCATACTTATTAGTTCTAAATGTTCTGCTCATGATTTTTATTTTTATGAATCGAATAGTTCCCTCTTAAATAAAGCTAAGCCAGTAGTGGCGTCTGGTGCGTCATCGTGCTTAGACTTGCCGTCTTTAGTATAGGCGAATATCTCTCGCATGTAGCTATCGTAAGGCGTCCCTGACTCGTAATCGTCTCTAAATACAAAGTACTTCTTTAGATAACCGCTATTCCCTACAATGCGGTGGTGCTTGTTTCCCTTAGTTGGTATAATATCAAGGTCAATAGTTACGCGCTCCTGTAGATTAGTGCCGTAAATATAACCCATTGCATTACTCTCTACCACGCACCTATCAACTTTTAAGTCGTTGATCATTGCAGCGACTAAAGGAATAGTAAAGTTACTTACCTCTTTGCTGTGTACTACGTCAATGATATATATCATATCGCCTATAAGCATTCCCACAGCCATACAGAGACTGTCTAAACCTTGATCCGCTACGTCTACGAAAGCTATTGTAGTATTTCTGTTTTCTGTCTTTAGATCGTATAATTTGAAATAATTAAGACTAGAGCGTGTGAATAGTGCGCCCTCTACGTTTGTAATCCAACCGCCTAGTATAACCTCGTGATAATATTGCGGATCGGTTAATTTTCTTCTTTGGTAATTATCGTATATGTTATCAGGGATCACCTCACGCGGTACGTCTAGGTAGTTGGTATGAATATACATGACGTTGTCAATAATGCCGTTAAAGAAGTCTGGAACGTCTTTAGGCTTAAAATACTGCTCCCATAACCAAAAGTCTCTATCCGTTGGGTTTAGGATTAATATAGTTAAGTTTCTTTTTTCTGGATGCCTTATAGATAAATGTATTTTATCGAAAACCTCAAACGAAGGTATCTCTTCGCTCTCATCATTTACCCAGCAGTTGAAGTCTTTTAAGGACTTTAGATTTGCGCTTTGAGTGCCTGATCCTGCTTTTAAACCCTTAAAAACTATCTTGCCACCCGTAACACCTTCAATGCGGTTAGTTGTTTCTCTTACAAAATCTCTATAATTTAGTAAATCAATCTTTTCTGACATCTCAGGAACGGTAGAATCGGCTGCACTTACGTTTGTAAATCGAGTGTATAGTGTTGACCATTCGTATTGAACTAAAGCTTCAGCTATAAACGTAGATACACCGTAGGACTTAGAACCTAAACGCCCGCCAGTCACTATAACTAGATCGACTTGCGGGTGTTTTCCTTCGGGTATTTCAAAAAGTGGTTGTAGCTTACTACTTATCTTCATCTCTTGATCCTATAAATTCAATCTTGTTAGGTTTAATTAATGGCGTTTTTTGCGTGTTATCTTTCTCATAGAATCCATGCTGCTTGCTTAGTCTATCCTGTGCGCTGTTGTAACCAGTAACACCAATGGCACGCATAACTCTATTAGCGACTTCTATTTGCTTATCTGTAGAGTCATCGAGTTGTAATACATCAAGGCATGACTCATATTTTTGTATTAGGTTTTTATCTCTTGCAACGGATTCTGATAAAGTATAAAGAACCTTATTCTGTAGTTTTCTTTTAAGTTGATTAACCCTAACCTTTATGTCATCCCTAGACATAAGCTCTGACGCCTTGTTATTAACCACTATTGGGCTTGTTTTGACACAATCATAGGCAAGTCTATACGCATCGCTATAAGTAGGCTGCATTACCACCTCTTGACAGAATTTTTCTTGCTTAGTTGTTAGTGCCATTATATTTCTGTATATTTTACGTTTGCGGTATCTGAGTCATCACGAAAAATACAACTCGTAAAATTATCTTCTTTTATTCCGTCGTACAAGTCGTTAATATATTCTTTAGCTTCGTTTATACTGTCGCCAGTTATGAATAGCGTTGGTTTTTCTGTATAAAGGTTATCATAGCCTACTGTTAGTTTAGTTATCATAATGTTTTTTTAATAGTTTATTTCTATTAGAAATTTTAAAAAGTAAAAGCTATGCGCCTTATTCTCATAGTTAAGAACTATTGTAGGTATTAAAACCCACTTTTCGTTTAACCATCCTATATCTGTACCTGTATTCTTTGTTATAATATGCATTATTTCCGTTTGTTTAGTTCTTTAAGATAGTAAGCATCCTTTGCAAATTCAGATTTAAAATCGCTCTCAAATTGCTTCTTAGCTTTTTCCTGTTCTGTTATCTCTTCTTCCACACCGTAGATACTAGCGATTGTTATTGCAAATAGCTTAAATTTCTTCATTATAAGTATGTTAGTGCTAGTTCTAATGCTTCTATTTTACTTTTTATAGCAATACGAGATGCGTATGAAAAATTGCTAATATCTATTGAAAACCTTTTAATTTCCGCTTCTATCTTCTCCCTTGGCGTTTGCTCTACGTCTAATTCGTTAACCTCTATTTGTAGGTACTTCCCCTCTATGTTTCCGTTAACCCTTAATGTGATTTGCGTTAGCTCTTGACCCCTTACCGTTGTGAAGTGATCTAGTCTAATTGTAGTGTGATTTAATTTTTTCATGGTGTTATGTTTTTTGTAAAGATACACTATTTATTTATAATTCGCTGTTAGTTCGTTAATCTTGTTTATTATCTGATTGCTTACATCTTCATAAGATAGATTTGCTTCTAGTAGCTTATCAAGATCAGGCGTTTGCATTTCTTTTTTATACTCCTGATATTCTTGATCAGTCATTTTACGTAAATCAAAGGACTTGTTTTTATCTTCTATTACTTTTTTAATTCTATTAGCATTTAAACGTTCTGTTATGTCGCTTAGTAAAACTATCATAGGTCTTTCTAAAACATTTTGCAGCATTTTAGCTGGCTTTAAATTTGGGTCTTCGTGTTCCCGATTATAGAGAAGGTTAAAATACAAAAATAAATAGAGCTTTGCAAATGGTTCTTGCGAATAGTTTATACTCTTTGCATCTTCGTTGTAATTTTGCACGATAGACTTTAACGCGGCTCTGTCTGCATCGTTAGGAGTAATAGCGTTACCACCTGAGAAACGAGTTATAAGTCTTTGTATTGCTCTGTCTGTTTTCATATATTCGTATTAGTCATTAGACGCAATAAAAGCTGTTGAACCCTTACACTCATTAGTAGGTTTTCATTAATCATTGCCTTTACAATACTGTTTTCTTTCATACTCTCTAGAATTCTTAGCCTTTGATCTAGTTCAAATAACAATAATCTTAATTCTTCCATTTTGTTTGTTTTAAATTAATATCCTCTATTACTGTTGTTAAAATGCCAGTCCATCGTCGTAAATACCAAAAGCTTGTTCTGCGTTAGCTGGCTTTATTACTTCTTTAGCCTTTACAACCTCACTATATTTAAGTGGGTTTTTTAATTGGTCATCTATAAAAGTGATGTAACCCAATTCCTTTTTAAACATTATAGGCTTTTCATAAGTAGTTGTTCCCCCTGTTCTAGTCTCCTTTACTTTCTCGATAGATATTAGAGTGTAGTTTTTAAGCTCGTCTACCTTATAGATTCTGCTAACTACTATAATATCATCTAGTTTATTTGCAATAGGTTGCCCGCCTTCCACGTGGTTTTTTCTAGGTACTTTATTTTGACCTACCACATCTATTTCAAAGCCTTCAAAGTTAGTCAATTTATCGTTAGCAGAATAAACATAGTTTCTTGCCTTCTCGGTGCTTATATGCATTGATATATGAAAGCTTGTATTCATCTTGTTTTGATAACGTCTAAGACTATCTAAAAATTCATAGTTACTCTTTGGGCTTT
>Ga0222644_1000395_pt1 | contig 14532 bp, 26 predicted proteins | sample AntAcemetagen291_FD_179800 | JGI IMG/M metagenome (GOLD analysis project Ga0222644, IMG submission 179800) | Saline water microbial communities from Ace Lake, Antarctica - #291 | ecosystem: Environmental > Aquatic > Non-marine Saline and Alkaline > Saline | place: Antarctica: Ace Lake...
GGGCTGGTCTAATAAACCAGCCCTTTTTACATATGACAGTAATCAATAAACGCCTGGTATCTGAAAACGCTGCCATTGGCCAGAAGCAGTACTGGCATGACCACGACGACGGCTCCGTGACAATCCAGACGGTGCAAGATGTTGAGGACGTTGCCGAGTCCAACAAGCAAAGTTTTAATCAAGTGGATGAGCGGGCTAACTGGAATGGTGACATGCACAAAGTTGCATCCATACCGATGGCCATATTTTATGACTTGAAGCGCAAAGGCATCTTAGATGATCCTGCGGCCATGAAGAAATGGCTCAATGATTCGGACAACCGCGTGTTCCGCACGCGGCCAGGAACTGTTTAGTCATGGCTTACGAACCAAAGCACATTCACGAGGGTATGATCTAGACCATGGCCATTGACACCTACACCAACCTTCAGACGACCATCGGCGACTGGTTAAACCGCGACGACTTGTCGGCGGTTATACCCACGTTTATCACCTTGGCCGAGGCTGGCATGGAGCGTGTTTTGCGCACGCGTCAGATGATGACCAGGTCAACAGCGACCATTGATACGCAGTACAGCGCGGTGCCGGCTGACTTCCTGGAGATCAGCACAATCAAGATCACCAGCACAACGCCCATCCAGCCTTTGACTTTTTACCGTCGCGAGGACATGGACGCAAACGATGCGCAGACATCTAGCGCGTCGGGCAAGCCTATATTTTTCACGGTGTCTGGTAACCAAATACGAGTCAGCCCCAAGCCAGACGGTTCATACACAGCAGAGCTTGACTACTACGCCAAGATCGCCAAACTGTCCGGGGCGGTGGCTACCAACTGGATTCTGACGTCGCACCCAGACGCCTATCTGTATGGCGCACTGCTACAGGCAGCGCCCTACCTGAAGGACGACGAGCGGGTTGGTATCTGGACCACCTTGTACGCGGCAGCCGTCGAGGCCATGAAGCAGGCGGACGAGCGATCAGCAACATCAGGCGGGGCACTGAACGTGCGCACAGCATCATTCGGAGTGAGATAAATGTCATCATTTAACGACTACACGGAAAGCCTTGTACTTAACTGGCTTTTCACAACCAACAGCGCGACGCGGCCAACAGCCTGGTATGTGGGCCTATTCACCTCAGCGCCAAGCGACACAGGCGGCGGCACCGAGGTGTCAGGTAGCGCATACGCACGGAAGGACACCGGCACCATAACCGTATCCGGTACGGCTACCGCAGCCACCAATAGCGCGGCCATCGAGTTTGCTGCGGCGTCTGGCGGTAACTGGGGCGACATTGGATGGGCCGCAGTGTTTGACGCGTCAAGCGGCGGCAACATGCTGGCGTGGGCACCGCTCACCACATCACGCACCATTAACGACGGTGACGTTTTCCGCATCCCAGCTGGCAGCTTAACTATCACACTAACCTAAGATGGCGGCGTATGGCTCCGGCCCTTACGGCGGGGGCAATTATTCGTTTGGCATTAGCCTCGGTGAGGCGTCGATTGAAGGTGTCAGCAGCGTAGGCGCGGATGGATTGCGTATAGCAATTGGCGATGTTGCGGTTAACAGCGAATCGTCGGTTGTTGTTGATGGAGTTCGGGTCGCGTTTATGAGCGCAACGGTGGCCATCAACGCGGAGATGGTTGTCGGGGCCAACGTTATTATTGACCAGGCACTCTCCATCTACTGCGCGTCTCAACTTGGCGTCAGTGGCGGCCGGGTTCGCAACTTTGGCTTTAATGTGCGGGGTGCATCATCCGCGACGTGTTTTGCGCGTCTAAAATGGGAGCAAGAGTCGGACACCAACGAGTCATGGTCTGAGATTGCAGACGGCAGCACGACCTGGACTCCAATTGCCGACACCACAGAAACATGGCAAATTGCCGCGTGAGGTAAAAAATGGCTGATACCACAACCACCAATCTTTCCCTAGTCAAACCAGAAGTAGGGGCAAGTGCAGACACATGGGGCACAAAGGTCAATACGGACCTAGACACCGTTGACGCAATTTTCTCCAGCGATGGCACGGGGACATCTATCGGTCTAAAGGTCGGAGCCGGCAAGACTTTGGCTGTCTCTGGCACGCTGACGGCCACAGGCACATCAACATTTAATGGTTTTGCTCCGGTCACTGTAGACGCACTGGGTGTCACCATCTCGGAGCAGACCAGCGCCACCGGCAGCGCGAAAATACCCACTGGAACGGAGGCCCAGCGTGATGGCTCGCCCACTGCTGGCCACTTCCGATTTAACAGTGACACAAGCTCTTTCGAGGGGTACTCTGGGGCAGCCTGGGGGTCTGTTGGTGGTGGCGCGACAGGTGGCGGCAATGACGCGGTGTTTGTGGAAAACGACCAAACAGTGACCACGGACTACACCATCAATACGAACAAGAACGCAGCATCCACTGGCCCCATCGCGATTGACAGCGGCATCTCAGTCACCGTCCCTACCGGCTCACGCTGGGTTATTAGTTAAGGTTTATATGGCAATTATATTAAATGGGACAACTGGCATTACAACGCCTGACATTGACTCAACAGCTGGATTTGATGGTGAAGATTTAACAGGTGATATTGCTGCTGCACGTATCACTGGCGCATTAAACGCCACAGGTTCAGCCCCTGTATATGCTTGCAGGGCTTGGGTTAACTTCAATGGTACTAGCACGGTGGCTATTAGGGCTAGTGGGAATGTTAGCACTATTACCGATAACGGCGCTGGTGACTACACGGTCAACTTTACGACTTCGATGCCAGACACCAATTACGCAATCATCGGGTCAACTGGAACTGACAGTAACACTAATCCGCCCTCAACATTTAATATCAACAGGATTCGCGCCAGCGGCAATCATGTCGATTCAACCACATCAGCGGTACGAGTAACTGTTGACCCATCTTCAAACGGAGATTCTAAATATGTCAGCGTTGCCATCTTCCGCTAAGGATTAATTATGAGTAAATTAAAACTAACAACTCTAGCGACCCAAGATGACAGCGCAAGCGTACCGGCAGACACAATTGTCAACATCATAGCTAATTTTTAAAGAAACCATCATGGACAACAAACGAATTATCTTCTCAAATGACGAAGGCGGTGTTTCAATCATCGTACCAGCACCGGGCGCAACTTTAGAGCAATGTCTCAAAGCAGTGCCTACTGGTAAAGATTATCAAGTGGTAGATGTGGCTGATGTGCCCTCTAACCGCACATTCCGCAACGCATGGGAGATGACATGATTACAGTGAATATAGGCAAAGCCAAAGACATTGCACATGATGTCCGCCGCGCTGCTCGTTCAGTTGAGTTTGCTCCGCTGGACATTAAAGCAACCATTCCCTCAGAAGCCCTAGCAGCTGAAGAAGCTCGTGCTGTTGTTCGCACCAAGTATGACGATATGCAAACAGCCATTAACGCGGCAACTACAGCAGACGCAATTAAGGCAGCAATGCCACAGGGGGCTTAATGAGTAAAGTAGCGATAACCGGCAACGCCTCCGGCACAGGTGTTTTTACAGTAGCCAGCCCCAACAGCAATGTTGACCGAGTGCTCACGTTGCCTGATGAAACGGGGACGGTAGATACGTTGCAGCGAAGTGGTAATGTAATTCAGGTGGTGAGCACAACAAAAACAGATAGTTTTAGTATGTCAGGGGCTACTTTTACCGATGTAACTGGGTTGTCTGTAAGTATTACGCCAACAGATGTTGCTAATAAAATTTATGTTATATATTCTATAACTTTGGCAGGGCAGAGTGGGGCAGCGGCCACCGTTTTTCAATTAGTTCGTGATTCAACCGATATTGTAAAAGGGGATGTCAATGGCTCTAGACCAAGGTATACAGGGTCAACTCCTTATATTCCTGACCCAAATGCACAAGCATCCGTTGGTGGTAATTTTTTAGATTCTCCAGCGACTACGTCTGCGGTAATCTACAAAATACAAATTGCTTCTTCAGGTGCTGTATCCTCATATGTAAATAGGTCGCAAAATTATGCAAACAGCACTAATAATTATGATGGAACTAGTACCTCGACAATTACAGTAATGGAGATTTCAGGATGATTGATTACTCGTTAATTCTTGTTACAAACTATGTTGGCTCTAAATGGTCATTGAATGGTATTTCTTATGATGGTTTTACTTGGTTAGACAGCACGCCAAAACCAACGCAATCCGAACTAGATGCCCAATGGGTAGACGTACAAGCAGCAGAACTCCAAAGCCAAGCTAACGCAACAGCCCAAGCCTACCTAGCCTCAACAGACTGGATGGTGCTAAGGCAAGCAGACAGTGGCGAGGTTATACCTAACAACATCAAAGACGCACGCGCTGCGGCTCGACTGGAGATTAAGCCATGACCTTTGAACAATGGTTTGCCTCATTAGACGGTGGCTATGACAGCTACGAAGACTTATTAAAAGAGTGCTGGGAAGCGGCGCAACAACAGGAGACAACTAATGTCTAACGGAACAATTGCAGTAAGTCAGTTAGAAATGTTGACCCAAAGTGGTACTGGCACAATAACAATTAACCCGCCCAATACCGACACCGACCGAGTGCTCACGTTGCCTGATGTAAGTGGTACGGTAGTTTCCACTGGAAGCGCTGCTGTTGTAACTGAAACTATGTTGGCAGCAGCAGTTGTTCCATTAGGTGTTGGGCAGACTTGGCAGAACGTTACAGCAAGTAGGGCCTCAGGAACGACATACACAAATAGCACTGGACGGCCTATGTGTATTACAGCCACAGCAGTGAGCGGGACGAGTTCAGGGTTATTTGCGACAGTGGCGGGTGCTGAGATAGCACGGCAGTATTCCGCCATAACGGGGGGGCAATTTTACCCTGCTATTACATTTATAGTTCCAGTCGGCGCAACTTATTCGATTTCACTGGTGGTGGTGGGAACATTCAGACAATGGTTTGAACTTCGTTAAAAGGATAAAGCATGAAAAATTACATCGACTCTGTTACAAAAGAAGTTTACGCCTACGAGTCTGACGGCTCTCAGGATGAATTCATCAAAGACGGCTTAGTGCCTATCAGTGATGCAGACTTGGCAGCATTAAGAGCCTCACAAGTAACCCCGCCAACCTACCAAGAGTTACGTGCCTCAGCATATCCTCCAGCAACTAACTACTTAGACGCAATAGTCAAAGGCGACACAGCACAAGCGCAGGCATACATTGATGAATGTCTGGCAGTAAAGGCTAAGTATCCTAAATGACTTATCTAGCGCTTGGCGGCTGGTACATCGCAGCTAGCGCCCTTGGCTTCTACATTCTCTGGATTTTTTACCTTGCAGTGATGAACCTGAAAAGGGTCAAGGATGCCGGTCTGATGACCAAGACCGCAATGGTGTTTGGTTACCCGATTTTGCTTGCAGGGTGGCTGGTTGACTTTATAATCAACGCAATGGTTTTAACGTTGATACTGATCGAGTGGCCTAAAGAAATGACGGTAACTGCTCGTTTAAAGCGTCACAACGCAACAAGCACTGGCTGGCGCAAAGCTGTAGCAGTGTGGTTTGAACCTTTGTTAGACCCTTACGACCCCAGCGGAGACCATATTTAAAATGGAAAACATAGACCCGATTCAATACGGCCGTTTGATTGCTCAAGTTGAGAACTTGACAACTAAAGTCGAGTCTATGGATACAGACATTAAAGAGCTGCTTGCCCTGGCGAACAAAGGGCGTGGTGGTTTTTGGATGGGCATGACAATCGCATCTATGTTTGGTGGTGTTCTTACCTGGGCTTTGGGCCACTTTAGGTAATGCTGCTAGAGCTTGCTGCTGCCAACGCAGCCTTTGCTGTCATAAAAGAAACCATCGCCAACGGTGGCGACATCATGTCGGCAGGTCAGCACATCTTTAAGTTCTTTGACTCCAAGTCAGAGATTTCCAAGAAGGCAAGCGGATCAGGCTCAGACTCAGAGGCATTCTTTGCGCTTGAGCAAATCAAGCAGCACGAGATACAGATCAAAGAAATGTTCATCTACCAAGGCCGGCCAGGCCTGTGGGATGAGTGGCTTTCATTTCAGGTGGAGGCCCGAAAAACCCGCGAGGCGGTGGCTCGCGCTATAGTTTTAAAGAAGCGCAAGCGCATACGGGCAATTAAAGACGTGCTGACTGGCATTACAGTGTTCTTGTTGGGTGTAACAGGCATTGGGGTGGCGCTGCTAATCGCGTGGGTTGTTGTAACAAAGGTGATTAAATGATCCCAATACTGACTTCTCTTATATCACTAGGCAGCACGTGGATGGAGGGCAAGCAAAAGCAAGCCGAAGCCCAGTCTGCCGCTGCCATCGTTGGCATCCAAGCCCAGGCCGACATACAGAAGGCCAAGGCAATTTCAGCGACTCGAATGGCGGAGTCTGGCCAAGCGCAGGACTTTGACTTAGACAAGATTGCTATGGAGCAAATGGCTAAGTCTTGGAAGGACGAATTCTTGTTGATTGTGTTCCTGGCGCCTATGATTATGGCGTTCATCCCATCGCTGGCGCCTTACTCGTTAAACGGTTTTGAGATTATTGACAAGATGCCAGAATGGTACAGGTACATCATTATTGGGATGGTTATCGTCATCTACGGCCTGCGTGGCATGGTTAAGCAGCTGGCGGCCAGCAAACTGAGTCTGCCCAAATAAAAGGAGTACGTCATGTCGTTCTGGCTACCTGTTGTTTTTATTTGTCTCAGTGGCGGCAATTGCGGGTTTGCTAACGGCAGCTTAACGGCGACAGCCAGCCAGTGTGAGAAGACGAATTACGCCGTCAGACAGAAGCTGGCCACAGACCTAGATGTTGCAAGTTTTAAACTTGTCTGCATACAAATAAAGAAGGACGAATTTATATGATGCTCACAAAAAACTTTTCACTTGAAGAGCTGACAAAATCACAGACAGCCATCAGGTTGGGCATCAACAACCAGCCAGACGACACGCAGCTGTCTAACCTGGTGGCGCTGTGTGAGAGTGTGCTCCAGCCGATTCGCGACCACTACGGGCTGCCTGTGCACATTAGCAGCGGCTTTCGATGCCCAGAGCTGAACACAAAAATAGGTGGGTCGGCAACATCGGACCACTGCCGAGGTTGTGCTGCGGACATCGAAATACCAGGCGTGGACAACCTCATACTGGCAGAGCACATCAACAAGATGAATTTTCGCCAACTGATACTAGAATTCTATGACGGCACACCAGCCTCTGGCTGGGTACATATAAGCTATGACATCGCGGACAATAAGAACCAGGTCCTGACGGCGTTTAAGCAGGGCGGTAGGACAGCCTACAAAGCCGGGTTGATAGCATAATTAAGTCATGCCATCGAACAGACAGCAGGCCCTATCCGCGCCACCAGTCCCAACCCTGCCAAGCGCGCCGGACGAGTATAGTGCGCAAAACACACGGACAAGCTCTGGACTAATCCGCACGTTTATGATCCGGCTGACCAGCGGTCTGCAGTCGCTGTTTGGCCCTGGCGGCGGCCAATACATTGACAATCCAAACGGTTTGTTTTTTAGTACCGCAACGCAAAACATTGCTGTCATCGACACGTCTTACCCTGTTGACTTCAACGTCACAGACTTAAACAACACGGTCACGGTCGTAGACTCTAACAAGATTACCGTCCTAGTGGCTGGCATCTACAATTTTCAATACGCAGCAAATTTGGAGTCAACCAATGCAAGCTCAAAAAACGTCTGGTTTTGGACTAAATTAAACGGTGTAGACACAAGCTATGCACGCATCACAACACTGTCAGGTACGGGCACATATGGCACGGTCAACTGGAATTTTTCTATCAGCATGCAGGCCAATGACTACCTCCAAGTTATGTGGGCGGCAGATGACACTAACGTGCAATTGGTGACCAACGCGGCTAGTGCCCCATACCCCGTGGTGCCGGCATCAATACTGTCTGTCATCTACGTTTCATCGCTACCACCCTGAGATTTTTAACCATGGCATTTATCCCACTCCAAATACCGCCAGGCATCTACCGCAACGGCACAGAGCTGCAAAGCGCTGGGCGGTGGTTTGACGCTAACCTGGTCCGGTTTTATGAGGGCACCATGCGCCCTGTAGGAGGCTGGCGCAAGCGCAGCGACAACACCGTGACCGGTGCAGCTAGAGCGCTCATAACGTGGAAGGACAACAGCGCAGACCCATGGATAGGCATCGGCACACATTCCGGCCTGTACGCCATGCGCATGGATGGCGCTGTGGAGGACATCACGCCAGCCGGCTTTACGACCGGCATTGAGGACGCGACCGTGTTTACGGGCTACGGCAACGGCGTCTACGGCTCGCAGGCATACGGCGTGGAGCGCCAGGGGTACACAACAGTGACCCCAGCAACCATGTGGACGCTGGATACATGGGGCGAGTACCTGGTGGGGTGTAGCAACGCGGACGGCAAGCTGTACGAGTGGCAGCTGGACTTTACAACACCAACGGCGGCGGCCGCAATAGCAAACGCGCCAACCGGCTGTAAGGCCATACTCACAACATCAGAGCGCTTTATATTTGCCCTTGGCGCTGGTGGCAACCCGCGCAAGGTCCAATGGTGCGATCAAGAGGACAACACAGTGTGGACGCCAAGCACCACCAACCAGTCTGGTGATTTTGAGCTGGCCACGACTGGAACACTGATGGCTGGCAAGCGCGTGCGCGGCCTTAGTTTGCTGTGGACCGACGTAGACTGCCACGCCTCCGCCTACATCGGCCAGCCATTTATTTTCAGCTTTGAGAAGATCGGCTCTGGCTGTGGGCTAATCTCACCGCAGGCCGTGGCAATCGTGTCAGACTCTGCCGCGCTCTGGATGAGTAAGTCAGGCTTCTGGATGTACGACGGCTCAATCAAGCCGTTACCGTCCGACGTGAGTGACTACATTTACCGCAACATAAACACGTCGCAGTCCAGTAAGACCTACGCCGTCCACAACAGTGAGTTTGGCGAGGTGTGGTGGTTCTACCCAAGCGCGTCATCCAACGAGGTTGACAGCTACGTGACATACAACTACCGAGAGGGCCATTGGAATATTGGCTTGATGGGTAGGACCTGCGGCACTGGCAGGGGCGCATTTGAAAAGCCGATGATGTTCTCAACCGACGGCTACCTGTACGAGCACGAGGTTGGCTTTGACTACGAGGGTGGCACACTGTACTGCGAGAGTGGTCCGGTCCAGATCGGCGCTGGCGACAACCTGATGGCCGTGCGTGAGCTGATACCGGACGAGCTGAACCAGGGTGAGGTAACCGCGTTGTTTAAGACCAAGCTGTATCCCAACAGCGCCGAATCCAGCCACGGCCCATACTCTATGTCCAATCCGACGAGCGTGCGGTTTACTGCCCGGCAGGTCAAGATGCGGGTCCAGAGCAATGGCAACAACAACTGGCGCGTGGGAACCATGCGAATGGATGCCGTCCAGGGCAGCCGCAGGTGACATAAAATTGACCATGTAGTCAAAACTTACAGAAAGAACACATGGCCGATTTATTTGAAGACGTTGCGAGGTGCCGCACATACATAGAAGCGGCATTAAAATATAGCCAAGGGACGCACACCTTTTCAGACATAGCGGCTGGCTTGCTGAGTGGTAGGTACCAGCTGTGGGCAGGCCAGAATTCTGCTGTCGTCACGGAGATCATTGTCTACCCGCGCATGAGGGACCTTCATTATTTTCTTGCAGGCGGCGACCTCAATGAGCTTAAAGAAATCAGGCCCAGCATTGAGGATTGGGGCAGGAAGAATGGCTGCAGCAGGGTATCGTTGGCCGGAAGGCTGGGGTGGGCTAAGACATTTTTGAAGGACGAGGGGTACGAACCGGCGTGGTTCATACTTAAAAAGGATTTAACAGCATGACAGACGAAGAGCTTTTTCTTTTAGCGCAAGGTGTGCCGCCATTCGGAATGGGTGCCGGATACGCTACGCCAACAGCAATTCCAATGCAATACAACAACACCGGCAGGAACGTGGACCCATCTTTATTGGCGCAGCAGTTAATACTTGGGCAGCAGGCAGCTGGTATGCAGGCTATCCCTCAGGCCAGTCAACAATTTAGCAGGCCATCCTACCAGCCGCTGATGACGCCTGAGACGTACCAGAACTTTTACGCCAACAACCGGCCAGCGGCCAGCATCTACAGCCCGTTAGAGGTGCCAAGGTTTAAACGGTATGTAGAGCCTGCGCCGGCATCTTCAGGCCCTACGGGCGCGGGAGCCAACGCTTTTGGCGGAGGCGGAGGTGGCGGGGGCTATGACAGCGGTTTTGGCGATAGTGGTCTAGGTGGAGTTGCTGGCGATGGCGGCTACGGTTCTGGCCAGGTTGGGTACGATGCAGGCGATATGGGGCATGGTGATGCCAGCTCCCCAGGTGGCAAGGGTATTGTGTGTACGGCTATGAATCAAGCGTATGGTTTTGGCTCTTACCGTAACCGCATATGGCTGGCTTACGCTGCCAAGAATTTAACCAAAGCACATGAGGTTGGATACCACGCCATGTTTTTACCGCTGGTTGATTTGGCTTACCGCAAAGATTTTAAAGTTTTACGGGCTGTGCTTGAAAGCATTGCTCGTCATCGTAGCACTGACCTGCGCGCAGAGATGCGAGGCTTAAAGCGTGACTCGCTGGGTCGCGCATATCGTTTTGTTTTAGAACCGCTGTGTTACGCAGTCGGCAAATTGAAGGGGCACTAATATGTCAAAAGGCGGCGAATCACAGCCAACCACACAAAAGAGCGAGGTAGACCCAGACATAAAGGCTGCATACCTTTCCAACGTTGACTACGCAACGGATGTGGCCAACCAACTTGAACCTATGCAGTACGCCGGATTCAATCCGCAGTACGGAGCTGGCGAGCAGCAGATCATGAATGCGGCCCAAGGCGGCGTTGGTATGCAGAATGTGGATACTGCAGCTAATCTGACGCGTGCTGGCGCTGGCTACGCACCGCAGCAGATTGGCTTTAACCAGGGCATGGTCGACTCGTACATGAACCCGTACACCGACGCTGTGATTAACACAGGTCTGTCTGACTTGGAGAAATCCAGGCAAAGCGCGGTACAGCAGATGGGTCAGCGGGCCACTGCCGCTAAGGCTTTTGGCGGTTCGCGTCAAGGCGTTGCTGAGGCTTTGACAAACCAGCAGTACGGCGACCAGGCAGGCAGCATGATTGCCAACCTGCGCAGCCAAGGCTACACGCAGGCGCTAAACGCTGCGCAGCAGCAGCAGATGGCCAACCAGGCTGCTGGGATGCAGGGCGCTCAGTTCAGGATGGGCGCAGCCCAGCAGCTGGGGCAAATGGGCCAAGCCCAGACAGCCGGCCAGTACCAAGGCGGCCAAGCGATGATGGGTCTGGGCCAGCAGCGACAAGCTGCAGAGCAGCAACGCATGAACGCCGATAGGAACGCGAGCCTTGAGCGTCTTGGTGTGATGCAGGGTGCGCTTGGATTGCAAATGCCAAACATGGGCGGGATGACCACCACCATGAGTCCCAATTACCAAAACACCGGGGCAAACATGATGGGCGGAGCGATGGCTGGTTACAGCATGTTTGGCCCGTATGGTGCCGCAGGTGGCGCGTTGCTAGGCTTACTGTAAGGGGATGATATGAACCAAGGCTTTAATATGCAAGACGTCATGCGCATGGCCATGATGCAACAGGGCCAGGGCGGCCAAGGCGGCCAGCATCGGATGCCTGATGGCTCCATGATGGCCAACTCAGCAATGGGCGGTCAAATGGGTCAAGGCTCAGCGATGACGCAGGATGAGTACATGCGCCTAATGAAGCAAAAACAAATGCAGCAGATGGCCATGCAGATGATGCAAGCCGGTCAACCTGGCGCCCAACAACAAGGCATGCCTATGGGCGGCCTAATGCAATTTATGGGGAAATAATATGGCTGGATTTATGGATATGTTTGGCGGCGGTGATGGCGGCAATAGCGGCAATAGCGGCAATAGCGGCATGTTCGGCGGCATGTTCGGTGGCGGCGATATGTACGGCGACCTGCTAACTGACGAGCAAAAGCAGCGCATGCAGCAGCAGACCATGATGACCATGGCCGCCAAGCTGCTGCAGGCCGGCGGCCCGTCAACTACACCCACCAGCCTTGGCCAAGCCTTGGGTGGTGCGTTTTTGTCTGGCCAAGAGGCTTACGGCAAGGCCGGCCAAAACGCTGTGCAGGGCATGCTGACCAAGCAGAAGATTGAGGAGTACAAACGCCAGCGCGACATCCAGCAAAAAACCCAAGGCATTTTGACGGACTTGCAGCCTTCGCTGACGTCGGCTCCAACGCAGATGCCAACACCAGCGCCAAGCGACATTACATTGGGCGCCACGCCGCAGGCATCAATGCCTGGTACGGCGCAAGGGGCTGCGCCATTAAGCCAGCCCCAGCAAATGATTGCGCGACTGTCTGAAGCCGGTCAGGCCATCATGGCAGTCAATCCGGATCGGGGTGCCCAATACATCAACGCAGCCAAGTCGCTGCAGGATATGAGTCTGCGGGGTCCAGCACGCGATTTAACACCAAGCGAGGTGGCGGCACTTGGACTACCTGTTGGTGCTGTTGCGCAACGCACGTCAAATGGCGAAATTAAAGTCGTGCGCGCACCAGACCTTGACCCAAATGACATCCGGCTGCTTAAGGGTGTCGGACTGGAGCCAACATGGGAAAACTTGCAAAAACTTAAAAAATCTGGCGCATCAAGCACTAACTTTGTCACGCCTCCTGGCCAGACCGTCGGGCGCGATGCTGTGGATAGGGCGTATGCAAAAGATTACCTGCAGTGGACGCAGGGTGGCGGTGCTGACATGACTGGTAACTTGGCACAGATTGGTACGGTGCTGCAACAGCTTGAGCAAGGACGCGAGCTTACCGGCCCAATGATTGGTATCCAGCCCGACTTCATCTTGGCGCTCACGAATCCCAACGCAGCAGACGCAAAGCAGCGCGTCGAAGAGGTTGTGCAGCGTAACTTGCGGACAGTGCTTGGCGCTCAGTTCACCGATAAGGAAGGTGAGCGCCTGATTTCTCGCGCATACAACCCCGCACTATCCCCACAGCAAAACGCTGCACGCCTGCGCCGACTGTACCAGCAGATGCAAATTGCTGCAAATTCGCGCCAAAAGATGGCCCAGTATTTTGGGGCAAAAGGCACCCTTACCGGCTACGAAGGTCCTCTCGTCAACATTAACCAGTTCTATGCTGCGCTGGAGGTAAAGACTCCACCAAAGGCCGGAGATACTGTTGAATTCAACGGCCGAGCGCTTAAATTCAAGGGCGGCGATCCAAACCAAGAATCCAACTGGGAGGAAAACTGATGGCCGGACTTGCACCATGGGATCGTCAATACGATACACAAAAGGCGACGCAGGGTCCTGGCGGCTCTGCTGCGCAATTACCGCCTTGGGCGCAAGACTATGCGCTAGACCCAGCCGCACGGCCGAAGCAGCCAGCAGAGTCGCAGCGCACGCGCATGATGGCCCAAGGGGCATCACTTGGCTGGTCCGACGAGGCGGAGGCGTCCTTTAGGTCAATATTTCCTGGCACAAAGTACGACGACGTTGTCAAGGAAATACGCCAAGAGATAAACGCCTACAAGACGGAGCAGCCAGGGGCCTCTTTGATGCAAGAGGTTGCCGGTGGAATGATGACCGGCGCTGGCTTGTTGCGCACGCTGGCTGGAAAGTCGCCGACGTTACTGAGGCTCATTGCGACAGCGGCGCCTGTTGGGGCAATTGAGGGCGGCACAATGGCCGCTGGATTAAAAGACGGCACGCCTTTGGAGCGTCTGACAGCAGTGCCAAGTGGCGCGCTGATTGGCGCTGCAGCCGGACCAGCTGGTGTGTTGATCGGTAAGGGCGCAGAGTCTACTTTCAACGCGCTCACCAACTTCGCACGGCGCCGGCTTGGTGGGCGTGGAGCCAGCATCGTGGAAAAAGAATTGCAACGCGTCATGCGTGACAGTGAATTGAGCGTTGACGAGATCATTAAAAAGATTGAGGCTGGAGAGATATTGGCGGAGAACGCCACCATCCGTGACACCGTCAGGGCGTACACACGCGGCGGCGGTCCTGCTGGGGCTACGCTGCGCGAGGCTTTGACTAGACGCCCAGGTGAGTTGCGCGAAGACGCTATGCAAACGCTAAACAAGTACTTGGCACCAAGCATGGACGGTAACGTTCGAAAAACAGTTACCGCCACGGATGATGAGCTTGCAAAGCTAGAGAACGCCATGTACGAGAGTGCATACGGCCAAGGCGCGGTTATTACCGAGCCATTGCTTAACGCCATGTCTGCTGCATTTAAGCGCACAAGGGGCAAAGCCGCTGACGATCTGGAGGAGGCTTACACTGCACAGACTGGCAACACTCCGTTTTTCACAATCAATAAGCAGGGTGAAGTGTTGTTTGACCGCGCACCAACTTTACGAGACGCCGAGGTAATACGACAAAGCCTAAGCGACATGGCCTTTGCTAAAAGAGGCTCTGGCGCTGGTAGAGGGTACCAAAGCGCGCAAGA
>Ga0222644_1000396_pt1 | contig 14498 bp, 9 predicted proteins | sample AntAcemetagen291_FD_179800 | JGI IMG/M metagenome (GOLD analysis project Ga0222644, IMG submission 179800) | Saline water microbial communities from Ace Lake, Antarctica - #291 | ecosystem: Environmental > Aquatic > Non-marine Saline and Alkaline > Saline | place: Antarctica: Ace Lake | collected...
CTAGAGGAATATATTTTGTAAGTTCAGGGAGATATTGTTCACGCATTGCTGCGTTAAACTTTTCTATATCATCTGAAGGATCACATAGTACTACATGACACTTGTCAACATGACCACTATAGATCATATCAACGAGGTCGCAATTAGTAAAGCGTGGAATACCTAGTTCATCTGTTTTCATAAGCATGTTAACAGTTTAACTGATATTGATTAAACTGTCAAGTCCTGATTTGCCGTTTTGTTGTGTTTGTTGGAGATATTGTTTTGCACGTCTTGCTCGTGACTCTTCTCGATACATGTCTAGTATCGCAGAAATTTGCTCCTGTACCTGAGGATTCTGAGTCATAAAATATTTACGCTGGAGGTCGAGCACTTTATTCTCAACCTCAGTGTCACTAAGTTGTTCAAAACTATCAACTAGTGGGTTAAACATTAATCAAATGTTCCGTGGTCTTGTGCAAACACACTAACGCCACCGTTAATAGACCAAAAATCAATTATAGTTGGATTAGTCTGTGAAGCCAACACAGTTGTTCCGCTAAATGCTCCTGCACCTTTAAAGCTACCACCGCCCGAACTTGCCCAAGTAATTGTTCTTGAAGTTCCGTCGCTTGTAAGTTGTAGGCGCATTCTGCCCATTACACCACTATCTGGCCAATCAGAAAGAGTAAGTGTAATATCTGAACCAGCTTGTAGTGTTTGATAGTGACCGTTGGCCCAGCTAACGTTTTGACTTGCACCAACATTACCAGCAGGATATACTGTTTCAGTATTTGCCTTAAGTTTAGCATCGCTAATTACGCTACCGTTAAAGTCGTTATCTGCATCTAATTTTGCAGTGCTACTTTGTAGTGTTGTAATTTCACTTTCTGCTGCTTCTAGTGCAACCTTAGTCACATTGAAGTTTGTACGAAAGCCTTGACTGTCGTTATCTTGACCGGCCACTGGGAAAGCAGCGTTGAATCCTATTGTACTAATTGTACTTGCCATATTTTATATCTCCTACAATATATTTATCGTTGTTAAGTGTTAAATTCGTAATTTGCGAACAATATATACTGTTCTTGTGAATTACCTTCAGCGTTGTCTATTACATATCTATCAATATCTAACTCGTATTGTTTAAAATCAATTTCATAAAAATCAATGGTATTAGCAATTATGTTTGCAGTACCTGGCTTACAATAGCATAACGGTATAGCATTAACAAATCCTAACTCCGTTATTGTGTCTACTTGTGATGATCTCATCCAAAGAGGTAGAAAGTTCTTTTCTGTTTCACCTATATTCTTAATAGCTGCTCGCATATGTGTCATATTGGATATATAACGTGTTGTACTATTTGCACCGTCTGCAAGTATAGCATTACTATCAGTGGTGATTACATTAGTAGGCCACGGTCTATATTTGTTACTTTCTATCACGCCAGGTGTAAATGGCACGCTTACAGAATAACCTGCTTGATTTATAATCTCTAACAAACTTGTTACGGGTATATTATAGATTTCATCACGCCCGTTAATATTTAATAAATCAATCCAGCTTACTGCAACTTCGCCTTCTTCTCTAGTAGTAATAGTAACCTCAGAAAATTCACTTGCATATGTGTCATTAATATCGGTATATTTTGCGCTGTTAACTAAAACTTTGTCATTATTTTTAATCTTAATTTGATTAGCTGTCTTATGATTTCTCTTAGTAGACTGTTGTGGGTCGATAACTTCTAAATATACTACTTCGTAAACTACATCTTGAGTCCCTGGTGTTTTAGCAATCGCTGTTTTTACGCTACCAATTTTAAGATTGCGTCTTTTATGATTTTTTGCAGCCGCAGCTACAAAACTTTCAATAGCCTTTGCTTCTATTCCCGAATAAGCAAGTATTTTAATTTTAGTTTGTATACCAAAATTAGTATCGTTTGGTCTGTAAAGATATTCTGGAAGGAATATCTCTGCATTGTTTACAAAATTAACGAAAGCTAATCGTTGCACTTGCGGTAATAGTGGTTGTAAAAAAACATTACTATATTGTTTATTGTCTGGGTCAGATAATTTAACACTAAATGTTCGCTCAATAGCACTAAATCCAAATTGATCCTGTGCTTTAATTGTAAAATCATATGTACGATCGAGTGTAGTAGTATTTCCGTCCAGCTGCAACTGTTGACTATCAAATACAGTTAATCCAGGTTGTGACTCTGTACCAAAACTATTTACTTTACCAATTAATTCGCCGCTTAATGATAACGTTAACCCTGGAGGAAGTGTACCTAATGTTACAGTATATAATAAATTAGCATTTGGTACAGTAGTAGTTGCTCTAACATTAAGTGTACTGATATAGTTGGCACTAAACGATCCTAAATTTCTTGGAGTAATCCATGCAATAGTTGAATCAACTTCGCCTAATAGCTTTACAACAAATGTTTTTTCACTAACTGTATTTTCTGTTTCAACAATAGCAATTGTGCCAAAATTAATGCTAGTACCACTATTAAATGCAGTAAGTAAAGCTCTGTTTAGTGTTAACACATCAAATGCGGCATTACCAGTATTAATGCTTATAACAATATAAGTATTCCCTTCTACGGTGAATTCTTTATCAATAGCATACTCTGAATATGCATCAAATTTACTAACTTTAATTTGTGCTGTTCCAATATTAGCGGCTTCATACATATATTCAATTAGCTGAACACTATCAACATCGTATCCTATACGCTGCGCCGCAATGGTAAATTTATATTCTTGTGTTACAGCAGGCTGATAAGGTACTCTACCAGCAATTTCGCCTGTAACAGTATCAAGTGTTAGGCCTGGAGGAAGTATACTAGGAGTGCTATCATCATTGAGAGAAGTTTGATAGTAACTAACAACACCTGATAGCGTATTAGGATCAATCACATCTAGTATTAGTGTAACATAATTATTAGCTCTTCTATACCCAAAGTCTCTTGGTGTTAACCAAATTGGCACACGAATATGAGTATTGTCGGCACTAAATACTCCGGTACCTACATTCATAACAGTAGTGTCCGATCTAAAGAAATCGTCGCCTACTACATACAATTTAAATGTACGACTTGCAACGGTATCTCCGTCACTTACACTAACTGTAAATTCGTAATAGCGATTAAGTTTCTTAGGAGACTGTGTAGGAGTACTTAGATCGTAAATTGTAGTGTCATAATAAAAACTGTCAAAGCCGTTAGAACTAGGAACACTCCAGTCGTATGCACTGGTACTTCCTGCATCATATCCTGCATCATCATAATAACCAGCTGCTGATGATTTTTCTATCGCAAGGATAGGATCAACAACGCCGACTAATCTACCATCGCGTGTTAGTTGTATGCCCGGAGGTAGAGTGCCACCTTTAGCTGGAACAAAATATTCAAGAACTTGTCCAGCAGCAGTATCAGTATCTATCACTTCTAATTGAAAGTCAACTGGTGCGCTGTCTAAGATATAGTAAACACCGTTATTACCTGCTGCTAATAAGTCTGCAGGAGTTTGCCAAACTGGTATATCGGCACCTTGTACTGTTATTTTAAATGTTCTGTCACTTATTTGTGAATTATATGTTGCTCTAAGTACAAATGTACTAACAGTTTCTCTTGCAACCTCTATTGGAGTTCCTGCTATTGTATTATTAGTTAATCTTAATCCTGCCGGCAAACTTCCACTTATTAGTTTAACAGTTGCACTCGGTTGTGAAAGTAGTAGTGATAACGGAGCAATCGTCACCTGCTCTTCGAGAGTGCCAAGACTATCACCGTTATTGCTTGTCCAAAAGTTTGCCATATATACTATTCCCTATATAGCATATTTATCTAAATTTTAGATACTACTGTAATCTGATACTAATGAGCTCGGAGCTGTAATTGAACCGTAGTCGATTGTAGTAGCTCTAAACAATAATTCTATACTTGTTGTTATATTATCAGATATTAATCCGTAGTCTGCACCTGTAACAATTCTATCTAATTCTTCTACATCAATACCGTTAACTGTACCAGTTAATGCTCCAACAACTGAAGTTGCATTAACAGTTGTTGCAGTTAGTGTACCTACATTATTAATATTAAATGCGTTAGCATCAAGAGCAGCTCCTAATGCTGGATTTTTATCTTGGAATATCAAATCTGTAGCATTAATTGCAACAGTGATATTACTTCCGGTTAACGAAGTGTCAATGTTCTGTCCGCCGTTAATGCCAAATGCTCTACCTACACCTGAAAGACTTAGTGTACTTCCATCAGTTCTAACAGTAATATTACCATTGTTGGTAATTGTAATACTTGTACCGTCGGAGCTAAGTGACATATTATCACCTGCAATTAGACTTCTAAAGTTTAGTATACTATTTTCTTTAGTATAAAATACTCCAGTACCTGTACCTAAGTTTGCTGCATTATTTTGCGGCACAACTCTTGCATCAAGTTCGTCAAAGTTGTTGTTAACCTTAACAAATGCCTGGCGGAGATCATCGCCTGTACCGTCGTTTGCTATATTACCTACATTAATTCTGCTGATTGTCATTTGTTATTCTCCGTTTATAGTGCTGCTATTCTTGATTGGAAATCTGTAAAGTTTGTACTTGCTGCAACTTCAGTTTTTAATGTTGCTAGTGTAATTGTTTCACTTATTAATGCGGCCGTAGTTTGAACAGAAGCATCTGGGAATGTTATTGTACCGTTTAAATACAAATCTTTAAATTTATGAGTAGGAGCACCTAAATCGTAAACGCCGTTTGCTGCCGGAACTACATTAGTTCTAATAGTTTGATCTAAGTTAAATGCAGCAAGTACACTATCAATCATCAGTGTCGAATCGTCAGCAAATACACTACCAACTAAATCTCCCGTGTTGTTAACATCAACTGTGATTAATCCATTTGATAAATCTGCTGCTGTTAAGTACCCTGAATTATTAAACAGTGTACTAATATTAGCACCTGGTTGTACAGCAGTCGCTGCCAATCCTCCTTGCACACTTGTAGCAGCATCAGTAATGCCGTATCCTCCAAGTGTAGTTGGAGTAACAGTTAAATTACCAAACGCAACAGTGGTTAAATAACCAACATTGTTAGTAAGTTGACCAATATTGTCGCCAGGCACTAGTACATTCATGTCATCTATTAAATCACTAAGTTGCGTAGGACGATTACTTAAATCATTGTAACTGCCTGTTACTGCAACAGTTGCAATTTCAGTGCCACCTTTTTTAATACTTGCAGCACTTAGTACACCTGCTGCAACAGTGCCACTAGCAGTAACATCAGTTACGCCAATAATACCGTTGCTTGTAAGTTGTAGATTATCTCCACTGGGTATTTCTTTTAATTTGTTACCATCAGTTGTGTCAACTATTAGTGGGTATCTATTCGCCATGTGTATTTTCCTCGCTTAGTGTATTTATTTGCTTTGCCATTATACTCTACCCACAACTGCTTCAACTGTTCCGCGATCGCTATCAGTCTTAACTCCAACTGCTTTACCAATAACTGTTCCTACTTTTGGATCATTATCAACAACTGCATAACCTGGTATTGAACTTGCAACTAACATATCACCTTTGGCAACTGTACCAATTACATTAACCGGAACACGACCTTGCAATGCTACACAAGTTTTAATACCTGGGCAACCTGCGTTCATGATATAAGCACTTTGATCACTTACTACGCCTGCAACTCTTGTTGTACGGTGTGTAGTGCTTTCGGTAACTTCTTTATCACCGCCAAATACCAGTACAGTACCTACAGCATATTCACGATCGCCTTCATAGTACTCTGCTAAGTCAGCGTATGTTGCTTGCATGCGTGATCCAGCAGTTAAACTCCAGTTACCTGTAATAGTACCTGCTGTTGCTGCTGCACCAGTTGTAAGAGTTGTAGTAGTTACACTGCCGCCTGTTGTAACAGTTGTAGTTGAACTTGCAGTAGTTGCATTACCGCTCAGTGCCGCTGTAATTGTACCAGCACCAAAGTTACCACTTGCATCTCGCAATACAATTGTGCTACCAACGTTTGTTGATGCTGCTGTAATTGTAGCTGAGTTTGCTTGGCTTGTAATTGTACCAGCATTACCAGTTACGTTACCGGTTACATTACCTACAACTGCTCCTGTAAATCCTACTGAACTTATTTTTCCGTAAACAGTACCGCCAGTAACAAATGTAATAACGTCTGCACCACCACCAGCAAATCCAGTACCAGCACCTAGTCCAATACCTGTACCTGCTGCATCTTTCTCACCTGGCGCCTCAATAAAGCTACTGTAAATCCAGCGTGATGATATTGCACTAGTTTCAGCACCTGCACCACCACCTATGCTACCATACGCACTGTTTGCCTGGAAAGTACTCTCAGTAGGAGCAACTGCCATATCGCCAACTTTAATATTACCGCCAGTGTTTATTTGTGGTTTACTTGCTCCACTTGCTGTTAAAATAACTCCTTGTGCAGGAGTTTTAAACGACAGTGTACCCGAGCTTTCTGCTAGTATTTCGTATGTACTTGTACCACCAATAACATATGCAGTAGCTTGTAGTCTACCCGTATTATCACGTTTTGCAATACTGGTGTTTTCGTTGTCGTATGATATTTCACTAGTAGTATATGCTCCGGTTGCAGTTTTTACAAGTACTTGACCCGGATCATTTCTTGGTGAACCATAAGCAATAACTGATGCAAAGTCGCCATCTGCTAAGCCGCCGCCTTCGTCGATTACTGTACTAAATGCAACTGCACTCGGATCACCTGTTCCAGCAGCACTGCGACCAATAACAGTGTCAGTAGCAATTTCCGGTAACTCGGCAAATCCAACACCTTGGTCTTTAATACCAACCCAGCCGCTAGTAATTTCAAAGTTTGCACTATCAAAACTTGCAAGTCCTAAATCAACTTGTGCAATACCAGTAGCATTAGCTCTAGTAGTAGCAGCACTCATTGCTAGTTTGCTTTGAGCAATTGCCGCTGTATCATTAACATCGCTGTTGATAATTGCTTGCGGCTCAATTTGTAAATTAACTTCAGTATTTGTACTACTACGAGTTACAGTAATATTAATATCACTAGTAGTTGATTCTACTGCGTTAGTAAATTCATCTACAGGATTTTCTAATACAACTGCTGTTGTTGCACCTGACGAGCCAACAACTCCGTTATTAATTGGACTTGCTGTGGTATTAAACTCGCTTGCAGTAGTTAATGTATATGTAATAACTCTTACATTTTTGTTTAACACTTTATCAAATCTAGACTCAAGTGCTACTACTGTACCTTGTGCAGTACCGTTGGTAATAGTTCCTCCAACGGTAAACAATCCTGGAGTTTCTGGATCTGTTAGCAATCTACGCTTGCCTGTTGGAACAAATAGTTGTTTAGCAACATTACCGGCTGCAACTGCATGTATTGTAACGTTTCTTAAATCGTCTAATTCGTCGTAGCTACTAACCGCTTGAACAACGTAGTCTTTAGTAGTTGCATCATTATCATCTGTAGGATCTAGCAAGTTTTTAATTTGCTTGCTGTTAGCATTTAAGTTAGCTTCTAAAGGTGTTGATCCGTCTAGTGCTAAGAAGCCTGGAGCAAATCTACTTGTACCAGTTAGTTGCGCACTGCCATTATGACCCAGTCTACGACTTACATAGTTAGCAACGGCTTTTTCTGTAGGAACAGCAGTGTCAGATAAGTCAATAAACAATTCGTCATTGGAGAACTCGCTAATTGTAACACCTTCCTTAAAGCCCAATGATGCTGCTCTTGAAATACCAACATCTCCAGCAAATGTAACACTACCAGTTGATTGGTCAACGACAAAGTACTTACCTACACGGAAGAATCCGTCGTTATCACTACTGATAAAGAATACTCTACCTTTACGTCTTTCCCATACTTGCGCAGATGTTGCGTTATCTTCGTTAGTATATGCTCCTGCTTTTGCCGCTGCGCCACCAACTGGTGCACCTAACAGTACGTTAGGATAGTTACTAGTGTTAAATCCGCCAGTACCAATTTCAGTAAAATCATGTCCTGTTGCACGGAGTAACGATATAGCAACTGTAATCTCAGCAGTTGATCCTGCTACTAGACCACAGTAAATATTTCTTTCAGCAACTGGAACTAGTCTAATACCAGCAGCTCCTGAACCATTAACATCTGTACTTGAAACTAATTGTGTATTAATATACCATACACTGTCAGTAGGAATCCAACGTCCACCAGTGGTATATGCTGTAAATTGTGTACCATCTAGAGGATTTGATAATACATCATCAGTAAACAATGCAAATGTATTTGTAGTTACATTACCTACATAATAACTATTGCCGTTTAATTCAGTTGTGCCACCAATTGATTCAAATTCTATTCTGTCACTGTTACTTAACCCGTGACTTGCACTTGTAACTACCACTGGAGTTGCACTGGTTATACCAGTAATATCACCGGTAGTAATTGGATTATACTCAATTACTTGTAATGTTCTACCGCCATATGCAAAAACCATACCACCATTATATCCAGGGTCTCCTGGATTTAATATTGTTTGATTTGATGCATCTGTCGCATCTTGAACAATTCGTGTAGCATTTATTGAAGTTAACTTCTCAACTGCAAGATACGTATCAGATACTGCGTTACCAAGTGTGCCACCGCCGGCTGGAGCAGCAGTACCAATGTTTATATAATTGATAGTAGCAACAACATAACTATAATCAATGTCAAATGTAGCTTTAATTTGATTAGCATCTAAGTCTTGATTTTGATCATCTTTTGTAGTAAAACCTGTACTTCTATAGGTAACAGTATCGCTTTCATCAAAGTTAATAGCAGTACTTGGACGTGAAGTAATGTCACTAGTATCTACATTACCAAGTATAACATTTTCTCCGTGTCTATATTCAAATATAGAACTGTGACTTAGTCCGTCTTGCAAGTCTGGATAGAAATCTGTATTTGATCCTGCTTCTTGAACAGTGAGTCTATAAACTTCATTACTAAATTGTCCTGGCGTAGCAGTGTATACTAACAGTACTGGAATAGTTAAGTCGTTAGTTACATCTACTCCGCCGATATTAGCACCTGATATTGTTATTGTGTCTCCAATATTATATCCTTCACCTACATTAGTTACAGTAAATACTGGAGTTCCTGATGTTACTGTAATAGCAAACACTGCACCTGCACCACTACCACTTGTTGACTTTTGTGCAACAACAGTATACACACCGTTGGGCCCAGGAGTACCAGTAATACTTGAATTATCAACAGATTCAATACCAGTAACTACAACTGCTCCGCCTACTCCAGTAGTACCGCTGTTAGTAGGGTCTGATAAGTTTTGTATATTAGTAATTCTATAGTTTAATGCACCTACAATTCCGCCATGATTGATGTATACAAACGCATTTTTCATTGGTGCTTCTTTAAAGTCATAGACAGTAATTGCAGTATCTTCTGATGCGTTAGTATATCCGCCATATGTAAATGCTTTAACAGGTTGCACCATATTTCTTGCAATAGTAACCTGATCTGGAATTTCGTTTGGATCAGCACCCTCTGCAACTAAACCAAAGTTACCATAACCATTTGAACCGTTGAGCGAACGTATTTCTGAACCGTTTGCAGCATAATATGCAACATGGCAATAGTATGTAAACATACTAACCATCTCAGAAAACGCACCGTTATTAGTTACAAGTCCGTATGCTAAGTCGTTAATTTGTGTAAAGTCGTTACCGAGTATACTTCTGTTACCTGCACTTTGTAAGAATATGTCTTGTATAACATCATCTTGATCGTGGCCTACATCACCTATATCATCGGCACCTACAAAGTTCCAACCGTTACCACTATTTGAACCTGGATCAAGATATATAACTGCTCTACCTAAGGCACTGTCATAGTTTGATATAGCGTTAACTTGGTAACGCTGGCCTTTGTAGTAGAACGGCGCAGGCAGTTCGGGTAATCTTAATTTAAGGCCTTGTGCTTGGCCACCAACATCTTGACTTTCAACATACAGAGTTAATGCATTTAGTCCTATTGAACCGTTTGCATCGGTATAGCTGCCTGAACTTTGTTGTACACGCATTGGTATATTACCAGCAAACGCATCAACATACATACCACCACGGAATGCTTTCTTATTTTCACTTCTTGAGAAACTTGATGCTGTTTGGATATATGGAGATTTAGTTAGAATTTGACCTTCTGGATCAAGGACACACATAAATCCGCCGTGACCTTGTACAGTAACATTTCTAATAATAGTTGCGTCATCCATCAAGAACACATCCATCTCGTCATTTCGCTTAGGTGGATTATAATTTACATCAAATGCAAATACAACTACGTTAACTAGCTCGCCAACTACACTAACACTACTAATAACTGGTGCCCACAGCAGTGTATTTGTTAATTGTCCAAATGTTGCACTTAGATTATCAGTATTTTCGTCGCCGGCTACTGATTTGTGAGTTCTTAATGCTCTGTAATATAGCGTTCCTTTTTTAACAAATGCTCCTTGCAGGTAGCTAACACCTGCAGCCCAATCTGGTTCAGCTTTTCCTAAACTTATATCTGGATCATAATCTGTGCCTGCATTTTTAGTTGGAGCTACTCCTACTAACAAAGATCCTAGTAGTGTACTAATATGTCCAATTGCTGCTGCTGTTTCTGTTTCTTGTCCTGCGACAGCGCCTGCGTAGTATTCGCCTTGATTTTCTAAAGCAAACTCTTTTCCGCCTGCTATAAGATCTTTAACAATACCATCGATAATTAACCCAGTATCTCTACGGTAGGTTGTTTCGTTATAAACCAGCGAAGGATACGTAGTTTCAATAAAATAAATTACCTCATCTTGTATAAATTCTTTGTTACTTTTGACAATTTCACTAGCAGCAAGATATTTTCCTAGATTAGTAAATGTTGCTCCGACATTTGATGGCTTAGTATTATCAGTAAGGTAGTGTCGACCAAAATAACCTTGTGTTGCACCAGTTTGGTTAACAAATGGTGTGCCGGTTGTTGTTACAGTTAATCCGTCAAATGTTGCATCTCTATAAAAATATGTATCAGCATACACACTTTGAGACTGTCTGCGCTTCGGACGAATAATTACTCGTCTAAATTCGTCACCTTTTAGTGATATGTTTTTACTAATTCTGATCGGAAAGTCTTCTTCGTAAATACCTGTTTCAACTCTGATAAGAACCTGTTTAGCTTTAACATAATTACCTAATTCAATTTCTTCACCTGTATCAAACTCTATAGGTGATAATAATTGCATAAAGAAGGTAGTTGAGGCAGTATCTTGTGTATACGTAACAATACGTCCAATTGCTGCTGTGCGTTTACCTCTTAACACTTTACCAGGTATAGCATCAACATTGCCGGTTGATGTTTGATCTAATTCACCAGCAGTACTATTTGTAAGTTCAAGAGCATATCTATTACCAAATGCAACGTCTGCCGCTGTAGGTGAGTCAATACCATTAGTAATGATATTTCTTAACAATCCTACATTTGCAGTAATTGATGCTGCTCCGTTTGGCTCAGCTCCGCCAGCACTGCCATCCCATACAGTTGTTTGACTTATGTCTTGTGCAAATTTAGTTTGATATCTCAGTCCAATATTACCACTTACAAACGGAGTATATGCACTATTATCAAAGTTAGTTATTAGGTTAAAGTCTGCATACAATTCAAAACTACTCGCATCAACAACTTTTACATATGCAAATTCACCTTCAATTTCTGTCATGCCTGAGATAGTATCAAACACTACAATATTTCCATCTTGTAATCCGTGATTAGTAGTAGTAGTAACTAGTGAAGGAACATCTCCAGCCTTGCGAACTATGCTTTGTATAGTCTTTTGATTGTACAATGTATTTTGTAGAATAGAACTAGTAATTAATGTTCCCAGGAATGCAAAACTATCACTAGTTTGTTCTAATTGTGAACTAACAGCAATTCTACCACTTACACTTGAGTAGTAGCGCTCAGCCGCTGTCCTTGATAGATAGTTAGCGTTGTTACCACGTTCAGCATCAATTCTAAGACTATCAATAATTAGCCCTAAATCTCTTTCGCATGTAGCAACAGTATAAACAAAATTTGGATAAGTGTAAGCAAGATATCCAGATACTTCTGAAATTAGATATTTTTTGTTTAGTCTTAGCGTTGCACTTGTAATTATATTTACACCGTTTTCCACACCTGAACTAATTGTTACAGCAGGAGTAGTGAATGCCGAATGTGTTAATGTTTGGAAATATGGTCCAGGTTCTTCTGGTGCAGTTCTAATTAATTCTGCTGCTCTACGTGCAGCGGCATTAATAGTTCTAAATGCATATGTTGACGATGTACCTTCTTTACCATTGGGAACACCTTGCATAGTATCATCACCAATGGTACTAACATTTAATACTTCTGGACTTGAGTATGCAGTGTTATCTACATAATACTTTGTTGCTGCTTGTAGGTCTTCTGGACCATTGGGCGCACCATCACCGGCTAAGTCGCCCGGATGATCATGTAAAAACAACGCCCCGGTCATAGTATCACCTTGACGTCTAGTGATACTAGTTCTAGGCATTGCAACATCTGCTAAGAAGTTTCCTGTTAGCGTAACATCGTACCCTGCATCTACAACTGTGTGTAAATCACTTACTGCAATAGTTCCTGATATACTGAGTTTGTTAGTTGCAGCTTCTAACGTATTTTCTGTAGAAGCTTGCTCTGCTGTAGCATATAGAGCAAGTTGATCATCATTTACATAACGTATGTAGTAAGTTACACCGCTTGTGAGATTGTTAGGATCAGTATTTTCTGCATTAAAAATAAACCCAGTACCGTTAGCACCACTATCATAACCGTGACCTGATATAAACAGGTTTCCGTCTATGTAGTTTGTAATTGTTAATGTATATTGTGTATTTGTTGCTGGCTCTGCTGCAACACGCACAGGCAAGCCACTAGTGATATAACGTCTATCTGCGTAACCTTTAGTAATAACTAAATCATCAATAGTGTAATTAGTAGTTCTTCCTAGTTGCGAATTAAGTGCAGTTGCAGCACTTTCTGAAACAGCAACACCGCCGATAGCAAAGTTTGCAGCTGAAAGATGATTGCCTAGTGTAGGATTAACGTTGTCATCAACAAGAGCACTAAATGTTGTTGATAATATAATTTTTCCTGGAACACTAACTACATCAACTGCGATACTATCAGTTGCATTTACATCAAGGTCGCTGTTACTACCAATAGTACTGTATATAATTCCAGTACCTGCACTATTTGTTGTGATAATTTGCCCTGATTCAATAGTGTTTGGAGTATCACCTAGTGTAGTAAATCCAATCTGGCCACCTTGACCAAATACTGCGTAAATCTCTTGGAAGTTTTCATTTACTTTGCGAAACGACTCACGAATACTATCGCCTGTGCCGTCATTACCTTCTACACCAATGTTTACATCTTGTTTTGCCATTTTATGCTCCGTTAAATTGCTGGCTGAGCCAGTTTATCCATATGTATGTATTTATTATTTAATTTTATAATCTTAATGTAAATATAGTTATGTTTATAAAAGAATTTAAAGAAGAAACTTGGCACATTCGTAAGAGCAAATTAGGAACAGAGCATCCTTATACTCGCATATGTACCTATGCTGTATTTAGGTGTGATAGTTGTGATATAGAATTTGTGCGTCCGAGAGGAAGTATGAATCCTAAGAGATTAAGTAATAACTACTTTCACGTATGTAATACCTGCGATAGTAAGAAATTTGCCCAAAGAAAGGGTGTAGAACGCAAGCAAGTTTGGAATATGAGTGCTAGCAGTTCTAGACCAATTGGGAAACTTTAGTCTTCTTTTTTCCAAAGAGTCCAAGCGCCGTAGCCAATAGCAGCATATGCTACTAAACTAGCAATTGGTTTAAAAATGCAATGCCGGCACCAATTAATATAGCACCGTCAAGTGTAGTACGTTCTTTAAGTCTAGCAGTAATCCATTTTTGTAACATGTTATTCTCCTTGTTATTTCTTCAAGCCGTCTGTTGTTACGTTAGCAACAGTTTTCATAGATTTTAGCGGAACAGGTAACGATGTGTCTGGTTTTACTAGACTTCGAATAGGAGTAGCACGTTGACCTAGATCGTGTCGAATACCGACTATTTTATCAAGTACTAACTTTCCTGAATAACCCGAACTATTATTTCTTGCCATTTTTGTATCTCCCATTGCAAGTATTTATTAAATATTACTCCTAAGGAGAAAATATCATGATTAATTGGATTAAAAATCTATTCACAGGAACTGTAGTTCCTACCCCAGTTGTTGAAGAGCCAGTTGTTGAAGAGCCAGTTGTTGAAACTCTAGTTACCGAGACACCCTTGACCCCGCAAGCAGCTTGGCCGTTTCCAACTGACTCAGGGTTTATTGCAGTAGAAGGTATGGGCGTAATTAAAGTAGCTAAACCAAAAACAG